>WLWD01004168.1_pt1 | contig 21752 bp, 9 predicted proteins | sample 6712731 | NCBI WGS metagenome assembly WLWD01 (sample SAMN12718690, study PRJNA576275) | sponge metagenome | isolation source: marine sponge | host: Mycale hentscheli | place: New Zealand: South Island, Marlborough, Capsize Point | collected 2014-11-01
CATTATTTGATGACACTGTATCACTCATCTATTAATATTGACACTTGGGGTATATATTTCTTCTCCACTCTCTCACCTTCCTCTTATTCCTTGTAGGTGGAGCATTACAATGTAAGCTGAGAGACGTGTTGATTTTTCTTTTTGGAGCGGAACAAATACCAGTTCTGGGATTTGACAAGCAGCCGACCATTATTTTTCAAGAGGCAATTTTAGCAACAGCTTCTACTTGTGACCTTCAGCTACGTCTTCCTACCATGCATGGAAATAATTATGATGAATTTAAAGAATCATTGATTTTATCAATAGTTTGTAACGATGGTTTTGGAATGGTGTGACTTTTTCTTGAATATTTTTGAATAATATTTTTGTGAGGAATTCCTGCGATTTACATTCCTTCAATTAGTAACTTGTAGCAAAACAAAATGAACTATTCAGTATTGTTAACTTCGTAAACAACTGGCATCAATTCCAGGGGGTAAAGGGTCATATTTGATAGGGAGGTATCCTGGCCACAACTGTGTCTTACCTTGCTGCTTACATTCCATCAACATTCAGTTGTTACGAGCTATGAGGAACACTGAAGTTTAATAAAGTTGTTGTATTGCTGAATCACTGGAATTATGAGTAGTAGAATGGGATAGGCAGTAATAAACATTACTCAGGCAATTGCTATGAACTAACCACTGAAATGCAATGTTAACTTCATAAACTATTGGGGGAGATTGGGCCCACTACTGCTGATTGCAAAGCAGTAAGATATCTTTGAGAAGAATTTTGAGAGATAACTCCTCTCCTATTATGATTAACTAGAACTTGTCTTTTGGTAAACTTGCACACAACTATTACTTTCGGCATGAACTGTGACATTTAAATTCCATGGTAAAGAACATGACACACAAAGTAATTGGGTAACTACAGGGAGGACATGCAGAAAGGTATAGGTGAGTGAATGCTAATGGGCACAATCACAAACCTAGACAAGTGAATGCTTACTTTTGGTAACTGATTATGGTGAATACTATAGATTCCTGAAACCAACGAGTGTTATCCAATAAAAAAAATATTGGCTTTATTGTGAAAAGGTTATGGCAATTGCTAGAGAGCTAAATGGGTAAACATTTATAAGAATCCAAAGATCATCACTGGTGGCAGGACTAGTACTACAGAGGTGGATCAAATGAGGCTACACAAGGGTGGCACTGGCAACCCTAATTTAGCACCTATGTTAAACTATTACTTATCAATAATATTCTACTAGCTTTGTTTCATAATTATAATTATGTCTAATTTAAATGTCCCATTTACAAGCTTTTTTCCCCATTTACAAGCTTTTTTTCCCCATTTACAAGCTTTCCCCCCCCCCCCCCCCCCCCCCCCCAGTTTTATGATCACTGATTCTATTCCAATTGTGCAAAACAATCCATACGGATACCAGAACGAAAAGAGTCGATCACCGTACCTCAGAGATCATGAATTTTGTTCAGGGTTGTACTTAATAATTGACCAGCAGGAATTTTCAACCTGGGGAATTGACCAGCAGGAATTTTCAAGAGCAGGAATTGACCATCAGGAATTTTCAAGAGCAGGAATTGACCAGCAGGAATTTTCAAGAGCAGGAATTGACCATCAGGAATTTTCAAGAGCAGGAATTGACCATCAGGAATTTTCAAGAGCAGGAATTGACCAGCAGGAATTTTCAAGAGCAGGAATTGACCATCAGGAATTTTCAAGAGCAGGAATTGACCAGCAGGAATTTTCAAGAGCAGGAATTGACCAGCAGGAATTTTCAAGAGCAGGAATTGACCAGCAGGAATTTTCAAGAGCAGGAATTGACCAGCAGGAATTGTCAAGAGCAGGAATTGACCAGCAGGAATTTTCAAGAGCAAGAATTGACCAGCAGGAATTTTCAAGAGCAGGAATTGACCAGCAGGAATTTTCAAGAGCAGGAATTGACTAGCAGGAATTTTCAAGAGCGGTAATTGACTAGCAGGAATTTTCAAGAGCGGGAATTGAGCAGCGGAAAACGAGAAGAGCGGGAATTGACCTGCAGGAATTTTCTACCGGGAATCGAAGGAATTTCATGCAGCAATTTTGTCGGGGTTAGTATTCCCTACAGAGGTCGTCTCGATTTCCCGGTTTGGTTTTTTATTTTTCTGGCCACACAGTCTGGTAGAGAGGTTTAGTGTATAACCACCCCCCCCCCCCCTCCCCTCACTGTTGTTTTTGTCTCACCTGCCCCAAAGTAGGTACACTACTTAGTAAATAGATGGTCCATTAGCACAGACCCACTAACCTTGTCCAAGGAAACATTAGCTGAGGGGTAGGGCTGCTGGTAAGCCAATATTTGAAGGAAAGAAAAAAAAAAAAAGAAAGATGCCTTCAGGATTTTTGTATAGAAGTGCAATAGCTGGCCATGTTGACCAACTCACGGTGATGTCATTGCATTGAAATGCACAGAAAGTGGACTGTTAATTGTTGTTGATGTATGTCACATCAAATGCCCAATATTTGTGGGAAAATCAATGTATATACACAAATAAAGCATAGCTTTTTTAGACTAGATTCACTATAGGGAGCATATGACCTCACTGAAACTCTCTGGCATATCTCACTGTATATTAGAAACATGTGTATACACACACATGCAAAAATGCAAAATGCTAATTATCTTGCAACCACTAGCAGTTATGCACACCTGGTAGAGCCAGGATGCCTATGCACTAAGCAGGCACTGTGAGTCGTGCAAGCAAAGTTCCTAGAGCCGGGCTAGGAACTCTCGCAGGAGCACAGGCCTTTCCTCACAGCAAGTGATGTAGGCACCCAAAGTCCCACCTAGACCATTGCTGTTTCATGAGAAAAGGCCTTGAATTTGCAACTCAGTAAATGCCAGGTACCCAATCACAGCTGGGTGGACTGGTGGGGCTGGTGGGAGACAGGTGGAAAACAAGATGGAAAACTGCCTGAGTGTGGGGCTTGAACTTAGGACCCTCAGGCCCTGAGCCAAGGACACAACCACTACACCACCACACAGCTACAACCACTACACCACACACACACACACACACACACACACACACACACACACACACACACACACACACACACACACAGCCACACACACACACACACCTTGAACCTTGAAAGAAAGCCACCCATTGGATGATGCTTCTCTGCCACAAGTGACAGACTAAATCACAGTAACTAATGTTTTCAAAGAGTAGTCACACATCTGTGTCTATCAATGTCTTGCTTGCGTATGAATGCTCTCTCACATATACTACACTGGTATGGCTTATCTGTCACTGTCATGCCTCCCATGGAAACTAAACACATGAATAATGAATAAAAGACGGTCATGGAGACTGAGCACATGTACACTGTAGCACATGTATAATGAATAAAACACAGTCATGGAGACTGAGCACATGTACACTGTAGCACATGTATAATGAATAAAACACAGTCATGGAGACTGAGCACATGTACACTGTAGCACATGTATAATGAATAAAACAGAGTCATGGAGACTGAACACATGTACACTGTAGCACAAGTATAATGAATAAAACACAGTCATGGAGACTGAGCACATGTACACTGTAGCACATGTATAATGAATAAAACACAGCCATGGAGACTGAGCACATGTACCAGTAGCACATGTATAATGAATAAAACACAGTCATGGAGACTGAGCACATGTACACTGTAGCACATGTATAATGAATAAAACACAGCCATGGAGACTGAGCACATGTACACTGTAGCACATGTATAATGAATAAAACACAGTCATGGAGACTGAGCACATGTACACTGTAGCACATGTATAATGAATAAAACACAGCCATAGAGACTGAGCACATGTACACTGTAGCACATGTATAATGAATAAAACACAGTCATGGAGACTGAGCACATGTACACTGTAGCACATGTATAATGAATAAAACACAGTCATGAAGACTGAGCACATGTACACTGTAACACATGTATAATGAATAAAACACAGCCATGGAGACTGAGCACATGTACACTGTAGCACATGTATAATGAATAAAACACAGTCATGGAGACTGAGCACATGTACACTAGCACATGTATAATGAATAAAACACAGCCATGGAGACTGAGCACATGTACACTGTAGCACATGTATAATGAATAAAACACAGTCATGGAGACTGAGCACATTTACACTGTAACACATGTATAATGAATAAAACACAGTCATGGAGACTGAGCACATGTACACTGTAGCACATGTATAATGAATAAAACACAGTCATGGAGACTGAGCACATGTACACTGTAGCACATGTATAATGAATAAAACACAGTCATGGAGACTGAGCACATGTACACTGTAGCACATGTATAATGAATAAAACACAGTCATGGAGACTGAGCACATGTACACTGTAGCACATGTATAATGAATAAAACACAGTCATGGAGACTGAGCACATGTACACTGTAGCACATGTATAATGAATAAAACACAGTCATGGAGACTGAGCACATGTACACTGTAGGTGGTCATTGCTATACATTTTGGTGTAATTCATTGATCAAGTCATGGATGAGAAAAATAGAGCCATCTATTTTTTGAGACAGAAGGCATGGTAGTAGAAGAAACCAACAAACACCTTCAATTAATTGTATGATTTAGTTACAGTTTTAGGTGTGCCATATACTACTCTGACATAGAGGCAGCTTGATTCACTGACACTTGGGTTGCATCAATTCTTGTAGAACCCCACCTCCAGAAGAAGTGCTTCAACTGTGGGGCTATAGTGGACAAAGCCGATTTGCAACAGTATTCAAGAATTAGTTCATTTATTTCTTTAGTTGCATAGCTGCAGTGATGTCTCTATGAGCTGCAGTGATGTCTCTATGAGCTGCAGTGATGTATCTATGAACTTATACTTTATTGAAATGGATGTGGCTATAATTCTAGTTACAGCCCTGCACAAGTGCATATCCAAAAAAAATAAGATCACACAGTGGATACCCATGATTGGTGCAACCAGCAAATTTTAGCTACATCACCTAAGAAAGGTCAGGTTAAGTATCCAGCAACAGAAACATAACAATCTCACTTAATATTAGCTATACATACACAAGAGCCAACAGACAGTAAATACATTTTCTTATAGCTAGCCATAAGTCTCAACTTGCACGTGCATATGCAGCCCCGGAATAAAGTATAGCCACCTAAACATCTCTAACCTTTCTTACAGGGCCATTCCACCCAGCACAAGCTGTGTATTACTTACACGAGAAAATCGACCTTCCTTTTAATGCTAACTAGGTGGGCACGGACTGTTGTTATAGTTACAGTCGTTTTACAAACAATTCTGAAAGTATGTACGCGCTGATCTAGCCGGGGCTGGACTCGAATGATCTCGGAATTTAACTTTGCTCCAACGAACAATAAATTGTTGTTCAAATAGTAAAGAATCGAGGATGAATTTATTGGTTATAACATCAAGTTTGGAAACTAGGTGAGGTCGCTGATGAAGTATGTACAAGGGCGTTGAGGGAAATACATTTGAGAATTCTTATCTAAATTAGGTGAGAAAAGCATACAAGCAAGCATACACATAATCAACCCATATGTCCATTGGCATAATCTATGGCAAAGGTCCAATGCTTGAACACCCTCAACTACCCCCTTGTCTGCACTCATGACAAGTAGAACAAAGATTCTGTACATTGTTATTCATACTAAATAGACCTTGAAAGCTAATTTTTAGTTCCTGTTTTTTATGGTCCCTGAAGATGTAATTAGTTTTTAGTATTACTTCACTATCAAGAAAAAATTGAGCATAATTATTTTATTTTTATTTTTTTGTTTATAATTATTATGGGAGGTAATTCTTGTAATTTTTCCCAAACAACTATAATGTTGGGTATGTAAATAAAGTACTGTATTTTTTTTTTACAGCAAAACCTCTTTACAAAGGCCACCCATGCATGGGGACAAATGTTTTGACCGTTGTTAAGTATTTGGTTGCTTTCAGAGGTTAGCTATTTTAGATTGTGGAAGATCATTTTGCTCCATACGTGTTTGCTGTCGTTGAGATTTAAGGTTGCTTTTCCAGAAATCCATTGTAGAGAGGTTCTACTGTATACATAGCTATATGTTTACTTAGCTAATTGTAATATTAATCGTCATCCACTCTAGCTACTGGTAATTTTAGTTTTAATCAAATTTGCTATCTTCTCCATTTAGTTTTATATAGCTGTTCTTCAAACTAAGGGATTTTGTTTTAGTTTTAGTTAACCAAAACATAGAACAAATGATCATTATTAATTTTATCACAAACTTATCCTGATTAAGATTCTCTACATATTTTATTCTTCTCTCTAGACATAAACAAATCAGATTTTAGCTATGCAGGTGAGAAAAAATTAGTCTAAAAGAGTAGAACCCACAAATCAAGAGCAATCTTTCAGATCATAAATCAGAGGTTTGCTTGTTCCAAGGGGTAATAAGCAATAAATTATCTAATTGGATGGGGCAGGAATGTTGAGGTGAGGTGAGGTTTCACAATGAGTTACTGCCAAAACTTTACTTTGAAAATCTATCTGTTAGGTTGATGTGGACTTCCTAACACAATAAGCTGTGTGGCGCCTTAGAAAGAAAAAAGGAGCATACACCCACTTTTGGAAAATTATCACTCAGCCACAGAGTGTTTGTGTGTTAAGCAAGTGGTCCGGGTTCAATTCCTGGTGACAGCCAAACACTTTCTTTTTTTTTTGTATGGTTAAAAAAAATAAAAAATAAAAAATAAAAAATAAAAAAGCCGTGAAAGAGAGAACACATCCACAAAAATATTTGTACAACAACACACCACAAAAAATTAAACATACCTTTAGTAAACTAATTTTAGTCTGTCACATGAAGTACAACATAAAGACTTTAGTACTCTTCAAAACACATAACACACACACATGTACACACACACGTACACACCTGTACACACACACACACACACACACATACACACACACACAGCAGTATGGTACATATACATAATAGCTGGATAATAAATTTAGACATTACAATTTGATTGAACTCAGATATAACTCTCGCACTAGAATAGTTAAAAATACATCTCACCTAAGTATTACTGGTTCTGGCATCTCAGTTTAATGCCAATGGCACAAATTTGCACTGAGCAAAACTTCAAAGTAGTGAAGTGTGTGAACTCACAAAACAACAAAAAAAAATAGCTGTCTTGGCTCCACCCAGAGTGGTCAATCTCAGGATAACTGTCTGTCGGAACCACCCCCACAAAGGAGGAAGAACTGACCTACAGCCATCCGTCTGAACTTGGAGCAGAACCTGTTATTGATTACCACCTCATTTATCTCCACCCACACCTTACATTTGTCCTGCTTGCGGGCGCCTCTCATCTTAAAACTTAATCATATTCATCTCAATCTCCACCTACTTCCTACCCATCTTAGTTCTATACCATATCACCCTATATAATCTGTACCAACTCACAATCAATTATTATTCTTGCGCAAATAAAGTCCAAATGCTGGCGGGAGCCTACTGTATGTCTCACTGACTAGATTAGATGCCATTATAAGAATTCTGGTCCTTCGAGAACTTATTATTAACTTTATTATTTTCTCATTATTTGACCTTCCCCACCAACAACAACAACAAAACCAAGATATATACGGCTGGTAAATGACACGAATGGCTGCAGTCAAGTAACTATGCGTGTGGTGTTGATGTGTGTATACAGGAGGACATATGAAATGGTATACAGTAGAATGTCAGTCATCTGGATAAGTTGCGACTGAGAGGTGTTCGGATAACTTGTAAATGTTCAGAGAACTGAACAAAACAGAAAACGTATTATAATTATGTAATATAGTATTATGTATTCTTGTTTGTACATGCTATTATTAGATTTATGGTGTTCGGTTAACTGAAGTGTTTGGATAATGACATTCTACAGTGTTACCAAGTAGCATCAATTTTTTGGCAATTGCAGAATTAATTTCAGGTACAAAGCCACACCTCAAAACCACAAGCAAAACATTTTTAAGTCACTGACTTAAAACACAAGTAGAGCTATTTTACTTGGAAATATACACCAGCACAGTAGGCATTGAATTTCCTCGTCAATTTTTAGACAAAGATTTTGTAGTGTCTCCTTTGGAGCACTTGTCAAAGTGGCTTCATTATGATCAGAGTTGCGATCAAGCATTCTTGTGTAAAATGTACAAGTTCGCCATAATTAATACCACTGGTGCCACACCCAGTTTACTAACTACCTATATCACTGCACAGTTTTATAACTGGTGTAGTTTTTTACTTGATCACTCAACAGTGACCCCGCCTTGAGTGTATAATGTCCCTCCAATGGCATTGATGAAAATGTAGCTACGCACTGCAGGGTTCAGGTCTTCTTAACCGTTATTACGTTATTTGTCATAGTTATAAGCCCTACGCAACAGTATTTACTTCCCTCCAGGAAGTTGCTTGTGTCAACTAGACTTACCACGAAGGTAAGTCTTGCGTACGTATGTTCAGTTATGTGAAAGTATTGTGCGTTACAACAATTACTAAGAATATCCCAAAGAAAAAGTTTAAAGAACGCGACTTGTTTTTTGTTTCAATTCAAATAGTTTCGGGGAGTGGTTACTATGGCATTGAATGCCTTTACCGTATAATACATAATTTAAAAACTCCACTTTTTTTAGTAGCTTGAATATTAGAAGTTAAAACCAAACGTTTAACACTCCAGTGTAGTATTAGGCTCGCTCGCCATTTGTGCTCAAGCACATCACTAGTTACATTTTCATGTTACCGAACTGGTCGTCATAAACTTGGCGGTGAAAGGATTAATGAATCTTACATTATCTGGAAATCACAGGAACATAGAAATACTTGACTCCAGCCCCTGTGTAACAAATGACTAACTATCATGTGTACCATTACTTTTCTTCTTTCACTTTCATTTATTTCACTACTGTAGCTATGTGTGTGCGTGTGTTTGACCAAATGATTCAGGAACTCTTCACCTTTCATTTGAATTCAATACTTTACAAATGAAGAGTTGAATAAATATAATGTGTGTGTGTGTGTGTGTGTGTGTGTGTGTGTGTGTGTGTGTGCGTGTGTCCGGCCACACATACAAATGGTTTCAAAAAATTATTCTGTTAGTAAATGAAATGACAAGAGTTCTAAAAGTTCAGACTTTAAGTTGCTCCCTATATTTCAGGTTGTCTAAGTGTGCATTAAATGGAAATATCCACAAGTCAATTAAAATGAGTAATAAATATAGTAAATAAAAAAAATAATTTCACAAGGCCTCTTTCTTGTTAGTGGAGTTAAGAAGTCATTCTAGAGTTCCTCACCTCTAGTTTTGAAGTCCAGGAGTCATCACGTGTACACCAGTGGAATAGTCACTGCACTATTACACCTGCCACTTCACACTCCTACATTGAAAGTGTATGTCTCAAGTAAAACTAGCTCAACATAATTCAAGATTCTCAGATTTGTGTTTTCGTGCTTGTAATTCTAACACATGTAGACATTGTTTTTTAGAGAATCAGGCTATAGTTTAGTACAGTACCTTCCACATTATATTATATTTATATTAACTACCACAAAACTTTATGAAAAATTGGGGCAAATATTCTCCACGAAAGTCAAACTAATATCTGGGATGTGTGTGTGTGTGCATATGTGGATGATGGGGGGAGGGGAGCAAAGTGAGCAAAGTACTTCCCTGTCTAACTCAAGTGCAGTGGAGCCTCCCTATTCCAAATAATCTTCCACGCCCCTGGACACCAAAAAAAGCCACAAAAGTTTATCAATTGATGAAATCACGAAGAAAGCATTTCGTCCAATAAGACCACATTTATCATTTCCTTAGCCCCAAAAGATATTACTGCTCAGTGTCATAATTTAGCAGCACAATAGATATTACAGGCTAAGCATCTTGCCACAGTCTGCCTTATGCTGCTCATATGGAAAGAAGTTTATTACAAATGACGCTGATTAAATTAGACTAGTTAGCCATTGTACATTGCTTTAAATTCACCAGAACAGTTATCTAATGATGACTAATTGACATTTGGAAGAAAAAAAAAATCATATCTCAGTGTATTCTATTTTTTCGTAAATATTGAGTACAATTAATTTTAGGATGTCTTTAATCCCTAAGGGGTGGGGGAAGGGCGGCAAACTAGATTTAAGGAGATGTACAAGCACCCACCCCTCCGCTCCCTGAAAAAAACCCTGGTATTACACAAGATAGAACAATACCATATAACTGTGGTTAGGAAGAAAACCGATGGGTCCAGCCAAGTACTACGGCTTCAAGCCATGAAGGCTGAAACATCATCCCTAAAGTTAGTACAGCTAGCAACAGTCCTATAGAGAATCATTCCTGGCATCACGTGATAAAATGCAGAGCAGTGGTAGAATATGAGAATGAAGTTAAAAGTCATGCAAACACACACACACACGCACACAAAGCTCAACCGTGGTAATTATATATGGAAGCGAGTGAGACACTATCAGGGACAACACAAAAAATCAGGGATAATCATATATGCTTGGACGTATGTATGTAACTTTTGTACTTTGACTATCACATTTTTTGTGTACACTCGTTACCTTGGTTAACAACGAGCTGTTTGTCATCACTGTTCGTACTTGAAAATTCATTGCCCAACATGCCAAGCTACCAAGAGACTACACTGTAAATCTTGTGTTGGTATATCCAGTGAACGCGTGCATGTGAGAGTGTTGTGTGTTACATCTGCTGACTAGCTAAGAACAAACAATAAATATACATTTGCTGCCTTATGTGTTAAGCTTCTTAGGTTCCTTCCTGTTTCTTTTGTTAGTAAGCAAGTCTTATATAGAGTTAGGATTTATACAGCGCAGTAATTCCTTGGAATAGCTTGTTGTTGTTTTTTTAAGTCTCAAAAATTGCCGTGAGTGGTCTCGTACACTAATTTAAAAAAGTCGGTTATGTAAATTGTTCAAACAAATTGTGCATGATGATTTATAAAGATGAATTTTACCCTTTCACCTTATTTTTTTACTGAAGCACATTACAAGTATAATGCCTTTTCCCCTACGACTGTGTATATGAGTGGGTGTGTATGATTGTGTGCTTGCGTACTTGAGCTACAACAGAAGGAAGGGCGTGTATGGTCAGTGAAACTACACCACCTTGACTACTATACAAAAAACATTTGTACTGGCTATAAATTATATAGTACAGAAAAGCTTTAAATAAGAACAAGAAACAAAACAAAAAAAATGAAGCACCAAAAGGTGGGAACCCTCAGTGCTATTAAACATTACTTAGCTCTTATAATATAATCTCCTTCAAAAAGAACAAAGCAATCTGTTAGCTATTTTAATGAGGCATCAATATAGCTCAAGCAATGAAAACAGTACATGGAAATGCTATCTTCATAAGAGAAGCTAAACTAGCCAGAAACACTCACTGTTATTAATATAACCGACGGATTTGAATAAACTTCACTTCATTCAAATTTGTCGGTTAACTTCCCTGAGCATAAAGCAAATTACACTGCGGGCTGCAAGAAATTATTTGCTCAAGTGATTATGACGTGACGCTAGGGAGCTGAAAGCTTCACGTTTTATCAACAATTAGCCCCAAATTAAAAAAAAGTAGCACAATAAAAGATCCTAAATCTTCTTTCTGAATAAGTTCATACCTAAATCAACGGTTAATTGTCAGTAATCTCCAAAATCAGACAGACTGACAGGGCAACTACTACAACTCTCTCATGCATGCGTGCTTAGGGTTAACAAAAAAAAACAAAAAAAACACCAACATTGTTTGTCGAAAAAAATTAGCAAATTAACTGTCTACCAGTCTCAAATCCACATCGTGACTTATAAGACCTGCAACCTCTATGAGGTCACGAGACTTGCATTTGGTAATGGTCATCAATACTATACTGTATCATGCCAAGTTGCTTATGGCCTTAGTGGTCGTCATGGCTCCCATGACCTGTCCTACTCTTATTCTATGAACTGCATGCGAAAAATGGCCATTTTTCTTCCCATCACTGCACATCTGAATACTGGAAGCCAATATATTTGGCCAACGGAAGAAAATTATTGTTCCCTATTCCCACAACATCAGCTGAAAAATGCACAAATGCTTCATAGTGACATTATAAATTGGGGAAAGAGCATACTTTTACTCCAGAAAAAGCATATGATGACTAAGGTATCAGGGTGTCATACTGGATTCTGCGCTGGGGGTGGGAAACACTGGTGTACTTAGCCACTCTCATTTTGGAAACCCACACTGCTTTGATGGGCATGCTATGTGAAAGTGTATATACCTTATACTGACCTGTGCTTTGTCACATAATTCAAGCTTATAGCTATTGTAGCTACTTACTAAATTAAAATTCTAGGGGGAACTAAAGCTTGGAGGAGATGGGGATTTCAGGGTGCCCCTACCACCTCGGCACAAAACCTGGTTATACAAGCTAGACACTGTGCTTCTGAAGCCGTGATATTAGCACTTACGTGCTTAGAGATCTGACAAATTTACTGACATTGCCTTAGAGATACATAATAAAAACGAATAATCATTTAATAAACTGTTAAAACCATAATTAAGCAATGGGCAATCTGAAAAAGTCCTACAACAACAGCTCAATGAAGAATAAGCAGATAAGTAAAATGATATCACTGAAGTTTATCAGAATTACATGAACTAAAATGACAGAAATTCATACAGGATTTTCACTGGGGGGGAGAGATAAGAGAGATTTGTAAAGTCACAAAAACCGTTTAGCCACATGAAAATGGTGAAGTCATGATCATGAAAGCTTGGACAAACTACTACAAATTCCTACAATTTTTTCATAACTTATATCGAAATAAATTCAGAAGGGGTAAAAAAAAATTAGGGTGGAAATCCCAGGGCTCCCATAACCTGCATGAAACCATGGGCCTAAAACAAAGTAGAAAATATAATTATGTATGTTGAGTTGTATGCAATGATTATCTCCCCTTCATTGTCCAGGAGCACGCTAAAGGATGTTAGGGTGGCCATGGGAAAAGCTATGAGTGAGGATAATTTTGGTAGAGCATGTTTTAGAATAATTCAGTAACTAGAAACCATTCCAACATGCACCCACACTTTCTCACAAAAATGAAAAATTTTAAGAGTACTATGGAACAAACACACTGACGAGCCCTTGTCATAAAGATATAGCTAAAACTACCACAAAATATCACTATCATAATTCAAGCCACCCTTGCTCTTTATTTTCATTCATTAATTAATTCATACAGTAGCTATACATATTAGCTTAGAAAAATTGTTCAGGAAACACTTCACCAGGGGGGAAAAAATGACCTGGGTGACCCCGTGCAGCTAAAATACTTAGAAACCCACTGACCGCGAGCCGTAAAACTACTTACCCAGAAGCATAAGCCAGGGTAGACAGCGAAAGCTTCCTTCAAGTTCCCCAAGACACATTAGCGTAGCCGTTACAAATCATTAGAACATAGCTAACCCTTTGTTTGTATTGTGAAGTAGGCATTCTATCCAGCATAGTGTTGTTCAAGTGAGTACACAGGGATACTAAATGCCAGAAGGGAGGATACTAAATGCCAGAAGGGAGGATACTACTGATAGTATCCTCCCTTCTGGCTAATAGTATCCTCCCTTCTAGCATTTTATTAGTTTTTTTTTTTGGTTTATGAGTCCTGCAAGCATTAATTAAAGAATTTTTATTATATCTATGGTGCAAGAATGTGTTTGCACGGTTTTCCTGTCAGATGCGAAAGATAAGATGGATTCATCGCATGCCTTGCACACTAACTAGTGATGTGCTTGAGCACAAATGGCGAGCGAGCCTAAAGACTATACTATTGATTTTGACTTCTAACACTGAAGCTACTGGAAATAAGGTCCAGTTTTTTAATTTAGCATACAGGGTAAAGGGATTTCAGTGCCATAGTAACAACTCTCTGCAACTGCTTGGAAGGAAAAAAACAACAAAAAAACAATACACGTTATTTAAAAGTTTTCTTTGTGATATTCTTTAGCTAAGTAGTGGTTGTAACACACAATGCTTTGACACAACTGGACATGCACCTACACAGACTTACCTTCGCAGTAGTATAGTGGACAATGTATTTTCAAGTAAATACTGTTGCTCACGGCTTATAACCATGACAAATAGCGCATTGACTTACCACAGCCACTATCTCGAATAGAAATGGAAGTCCCTTAAGTTTTCAAGTTTTAACTGCACCCGTTAAACAATTCAATTTCTAGGGTGATACGGGTACTGATCGATAAACCAGAGGATTCTGTTTAGTGCAATTTGGGACGGGGTCGACAACCAAACTAACACAAAAACGCGAGGGTCAAAGTACAAAATGACATACGTACGTCCATACATATATCTAAATAACTAGTGGTGTGCTTGAGCACAAATGGCGAGCGAGCCTAAAGACTGTACTATTTTTATATGAATGATTTTGACTTCTAACACTGAAGCTACTGATAAGGTCCAGTTTTAAATTTAGCATACAGGGTAAAGGGATTTCAGTGCCATAGTAACAACTCTCTGCAACTGCTTTGAATTGAAGGAAAAAACAACAACAAAACAATACAAGTTATTTAAAAGTTTTCTTTGTGATATTCTTTAGCTAAGTAGTGGTTGTAACACACAATGCTTTGACACAACTGGACATGCACCTACACAGACTTACCTTCGCAGTAGTCTAGTCAATGTATTTTCAAGTAAATACTGTTGAGCACGGCTTATAACCATGACAAAGAGCGCATTGACACCGCCACTAACTCGAATAAAAATGGAAGTCCCTTAAGTTTTCAAGTTTGAACTGCACCCGCAAAAGAATTCAAAACGGTAAACAATTCAATTTCTAAGGTGATACGGGTACTGATCGATAAACCAGAGAATTCTGTTTAGTGCAATTTGGGACGGGGTCGACCACATAACTAACACAAAAACGCGAGGGTCAAAGTACAAAATGACATACATACGTCCATACATATATCTAAACTAGTGGTGTGCTTGAGCACAAATGGCGAGCGAGCCTGATAGTTAGGTAACATAAAATGTTACTATGTTTTAGCTTACTTCATGCAAACACTATAACAGCAGTTATGACATTTGATTTCAGCAAACAAATACAAAATCACTGTCTTACCTTATTAATGGTAACTTTTGTAGTATCAAACATCTGCCATTCTGATAATCTCAATCACCAGTAACTCTTGAACAAGCTCTCAGCTACGATAAAAAATAAACCAGTGTTATTATTTGTAATTTTAGCCAACAAAATATGGAATTACTACTTACCTCATTCTTGAGTATTGATAACTTCTGTAGTATCAAATTGAAGTTACTTTGACTATCTGAATTACCTTGAATTCTTGACAACAAGCTCTCACCTACAAAAACAAAAGACAATCAATTTTAGCACACAAATACAAAATTACTTTCTTACCTCATTTTCTTGAGCAGTGGTAACTTTTGTAGTTACCAAATTTGAGCCAATCTGACTATTTGAATTTACCAGTCACTGTTGACTAGCTCTTAGCTACAAAAAAGAAAGGCGAGAGTTAATTTTGCATATTTAGCTAACAAATATGGAATTGCGTACTTATCTCAGCTTCCCTCGAGAAGTAGTAGCTTCCATAGCATTAATACTACGGCATTCTGACTACCAACGGCTCTTGACAACCAAAAACCGGCACTCCGTATCCCCCATAAAACGGCGAAGTTTTGAAATTAAGTCTGGAAAAGGGTCTTCAATGCCATAGTAACCTGTCGAATCAACTTTTTGTGTCTTGAAAACAAGCGTTTTAGCAGGAATTTTCTCATACTTTGGAGCTTAAGTATAAAGTAAGGTTTGCTTAATGCTGTAGTTTCAGAATAAACTGGAGTCCAGCCTAAATAGCCGTGTTTTTAGGAGAAAAAAGATCCCCGCGCGCGCATTTAAAGAGCATACGTACCATCCATACATACATACATATATATAACATATACCCGATTTTTGCATTATCCACCCCTAATACTGTCTCGCTCGCTTCGCTCGCTCGCCAATAAACTAGTGGTGCGCTCGAATAGCGCAAATGCATGGCGAGCGAGCAGACTCTTTTTACAGAAAAATAGGACAGAAATTACATCTAACTGTAGTGCACAGTATAACCCTTTCCATTCTCAGTTTCAGAGAATCTAAAGTCTCTGATCCCAGACTAAACTAACAATTACCTGAATAAACTTCGAAAGCAGTGGCAAAGAAGCGCAGCTTAACAAAGACTTCACAATAGTTTCAAGAAGAGAGTAGCTGTAAACTTTTTGGTTGAAACAATGTTGCGTCTGCAGCAGGATACTCCGCGCTCGTTAATTGAAAAAAACTGGAACTGTGAACGCTTTACCTAACTTACGTAATTAGAAGCGCGCGCATTTAAAGAGCATACGTACCATCCATACATACATACATATAATATATATATATATATAACATATACCCGATTTTGCATTATCCACCCCTAATACTGTCTCGCTCGCTACGCTCGCTCGCCAATAAACAAACATCCCCGATTTTCAATTGTGTTACCCCTGTAAGTGTCTCGCTCGCTACGCTCGCTCGCCAACAATATTTTTCTTAATTAATACAATCATCACCAAAATGAGAAAGTGAGAAAGAAACCAATAACATAATGAACAATAAAAAAGCAGTTATATATGTTGCATATGTTATTTTAATAGTTTTAGTACTATTCTTGTGGATGTTTATATCACTACAGTTATGAAAATTAAAGGCACCCCTTCTAGTATATTGTTTGCAATGTAAAAGCACTACATTCATGGTTGTTGTTTTTTTGGTTGTATTTTGCTTATGTAATCAAAATCCTTCCTTATCCATCGCAAGCTGTTCATCAATGTCAGATACTGTAAATAACTTTTTGCATGGCCTTACATCTTTCAAAATTTCATCATCATGTAAAGGTTGACCAAATCTTGATTCAAAAGCTAAGCTAGACTGGAGATTGACTGTAAAGAGCAAAGCTAGAGTACTGACTGTGAGGGGCTTGACTTGAAAGTTGAGGTGAGGAGCTAGACTGGAGAGTTGACTGTGAGGAGCTAAATAAAGGAGAGATGATTGAGTTGAAGAAGGTGGAAGAGTAGCTGGTTGAAAGAAGATTTAGGAGAGACAAAGCCGTTTTGTAAATTTTATCTCACCAATTGAGCTGAAATGCGAAAAATAGGTAATGTAGGCCTGGAATGTTCTTTTTGAATAAGTTCGCTGAAAACGCAGTGATATTGATTCTCCTGACTCTAATTCCATCACTTTCGCCGGTTCACCGGAGTCGAGCGCACAACACATGAATTTATTCTATGAGCCGTGGCTCCTTAGAATTGCTGCAATTACTGTACACCTCTCGGTAATGTCTCTGCCGACTTTGTCGTAGAGTGTCAACATAGAACAAAGGATAGAAAAAATTATTTGGTAACTAAGGCTATAGTTGCTACGTTCTAAAACAGATAGACAACGAAATCTCGGGAACTACCGCCCGTCGAACCCCTCGGGCCGGCCGCTAGTATCGCCCTCGCTACGCTCGGGTCGGTACAGCCCGGAGCCCTCGAGGTTCTGTGGGCGGTAAATCCCTCGATTTCGTTGTCTATCTATTATGTAGACCGCGCAACAATAGTTTAGACGACCACTTCCAGTCGAGAGTTTTACTTATATGGTAAAGCGTTTTTAACTTATTTAGCCTGGCGATACTTACCTACACGTAACTGGAAAAGGGTTTTCCATGAGATAATGCAGCATCTTTGCGAGGCTGCTGGGGAAGAAACAACCTTATTTTAACGGTTCAGCGTCTCGCGCAGCGAAGTACTGAGGGCGGTAGTTCACGATGCACAGAGCCGCCTATGTCTACGCAACAGTACATAACCTAACAAATATTTAAGGTAGCTACATTTTCATCAATGCCGTTGGAGGGACATTATAAACTCAAGGTGGGGTCACTATCTAATTGTGTCTTTCTCTGGAAGGCTGGGACCTGAGTGATCAAGTAAAAAACTAAAACTGTGCAGTGGTATGCACACTGGATATGTTGGCGCTTATGAGGGATTCTTCTTCAATTAATCATCAGCCATGTTATCCTTAACAGTTCCTAGCTTTCTTATAATGCAAGAAGTTAACTAAAACAATTAGTTAAATGCATTTAATAGTTAACTAACAACATTTGGACCCTTCAGTAAACCATGAGTAAAACAAAGGTGTAAAAAAAAACCCTGTAAAACTACAGTAAAACATGGTACAATGTTTTACTTAAGGTTTCCTGTCAAGTAAAACTAAGTATGTTTTACTAAATGAGTAAACTGTGCAGTAAATCTTTAGTGTAATATTTAGTAAAACAAGCACCTTTCAAGCAGTGTGGTAAAGATTTTTTTTAATCTCTCAGTTTATTTGTGATCAAATGAATAAAATATACTTGGCACAGTACAACAGTTAACGAGTATGAATATTTATGTTCTTCATCCAAAGTTCCATGTTATACCTACCAGCTTGCCTTTATTGCTGCAGTGGACAGTAAAACAACAAATAAAACAAAACCAACAACAAATGATAATGGGAAATTATTATAAGTCAACAGGTTCATTATAAAATGTTGGTATGTAAAAAAAGTATTCCTGAAAGGGTGTTACCTATTATTCCTGATAAAAATACACTCCTTTTGGTATGATCATAGAGTGTTTCACAGTGTGAGTGTAACAGCACACCCTATGAGTGTAACAATACACCCCAATGCAAAAAGTGTTCCAGTACACCCTACTTAGGGGGTAACTAAACACCCCGGTTTTTACAGTGCAGGTTTCCATGTACAATTTTTATTGCTCGAGCTATATTAAAGCCTCATTAAAATAGCTAATGATTGCTTGTTCATTTGGAAGAACACTATGATATTGTAATAGCTAATGTTTAATAGCGCTGGAGGGTTCGGACCTTTGGTGCTTCATTATAATTCTTACAACTATCATCATCATTGTTATCATATTTAGTAATTCTATTCAATCATTATTACTTCATACATTTTTCTTTATTACTTATCAATAGATTCATTTTCCTTTAATCTCTTTCCTTGCTAATGATCATATTAAAAAAATATTTAATTCTCTAATATACATCTCCCCAAAATGACTTGCAAGGTTTCTCATAATTGAACTTTTTTTCAGCTGCTAAAAGCATGTTTTCTCCATTCTGGGATATTTGAGGTGCTCACTGAAAAATTAGCTAGCTATATTGAATCCTCTCTATTGAGTAATTCAATATAACAGTAAGATATTAATCCTTTTACTCATTCATTTTATTACGTACCAACTTTATAAAAAAGGTACTGTAATCATCACCTGGAACATTAAGAGAATAATAAAGAAATTACTCTTTTGGAATATTATACAATTTTTTTTGAATAAAAAAAATAAGAATAATTCTCAAAATTTTGAGCATAATCCAGCAGACCTGGTCATGTAGCCAGGAGTTCACTTTGTGCTATTCTACACCTAATGACCCACAAACTTAGCTAAAAGTTAAAGGCCCTAGCAACAGTATTATTCTTTCTATAAAATTAATGTCCACCAGTTGTATTACTAATTTCTTTCATGATTAGTTTTCATGTAGCCACAAGATATTTTGATGATAGACATTAGGAGCACTCTAGTTCTACAACATTTACAATAAAGTTGAGTAGCTTCTTATCAAGAAGAGCAACAGTTTTATTATTAATAATAAATAATAATAATATTACTGTTATAACAGAAATTTATTATAGTCAGGGTTTTATCTAGAAATTTTGTTTGGAAAGGGGTGGGAGGAGTTAGGGCATATCCGCCACCCTTAGGCTGCAAGACAAAAAAATATTTACAACTAGCAAGTACCCCACCTCATAGTGGCGCTTGACTTATTGCACAGTAAGAATGCAGTAGCATAAGTTATTTTTATTCATTGTTATCATTCTCTACATCAGTTTCCCTCTTCTGCTCTCTTTTTCCTGAACTATCCCAGCTTTTCTTATCCCCAACCTTTCCTTTCTTTCACCTTTCTTCTCGAGTCATGGAGTCCCTTCTATTTCTTTGTCTCTCCTGCTTCTGAATATTTCTGTCCTATCATGATTGTGGACTTGGGCTTTGTTGAAATGTTGCCTTCTTTTTCGCACTTTCCCCTTCCTTCTTGAAACTTATGCCGCCTTTACTCAGTGATTTCACTACGCCGCCTTCTCCTTGTCCATTCAACCCTCTTTTTAGTGTACTATTAATCACTTTCAACTGAATGGGACAACCTATTCAAGGTATCACGATGCTTTACCACCATACTTTTTAAGTTCGTGAATTATTCATGAATACACACTATTGATCGTTGTTACTGACACACGAGCATATTATTATATAGATTCTTTGAGTAATTAGCATGGCATTATTATGAGTTTGAGTGCTGTAATTTTGAGTACTGCCTAACTGCATACTGCACTTAGATACTATTGAACTGTGATAGGTGCTGGATTCGAATGTTGTGCAACTTTACTAGAGTATCATATTTAGATAGTTTCTTCAAAATTTTCACTATGAGGAGGCGCTTGGCCTTAATTACAATGTTGGTATGATTATTTAGTACATATTGATTTTTAAGAAATTCTTGAGAATTTTTTAATTTATTGATTGTTCAGGACTTCGCTCCACGAAACTTTTGAAACCTACACTGCCTTCCCTCATCTATTCCACCCACTTTTTAGTAACAATTAATCACTCTCTACTGAATGAGATGACTCTTTACCCATTGAAGTAAGGATGATGCTTTGCCAGACTGTTTAAGCTGATGGATTATTCATGAATACACACACATGGTCATTGTCGTTATTTGACACACAAGCGTAATATTCAGGGATTCATTTAGAAATCACTTTAAGAGTGGGCGAGGTTGAGTTTGTGCTATCTAAAGGGTGACACAACTTTCGTGCAGAACTATGATGAGAAAGGAGATGGGCAGGGTAAAGCGAGAGTATGGATTGGGTAAAGCGAGAGTATGGACTGTAAAGCGAGAGTATGGATTGGGTATAGCGAGAGTATGAACTGTAAAGCGAGGGTATGGATTGGGTAAAGCGAGAGTATGGATTGGGTAAAGCGAGAGTATGGATTTGTTAAAGTGAGAGTATGAACTGGGTAAAGCGAGAGTATGAATTGGGTAAAGCGAGAGTATGGACTGGGTAAAGCGAGAGTATGGATTAGAGTATGAACTGGGTAAAGCGAGAGTATGAATTGGGTAAAGTGAGAGTATAAACTGGATACAGCGAGAGTATGGATTGGGTAAAGTGAGAGTATGAACTGTAAAGCGAGTGTATGGATTGGGTAAAGCGAGAGTATAAACTGGGTAAAGCGAGAGTATGGATTGAGTAAAGCGAGAGTATGGACTGTAAAGCGAGAGTATGGATTGGGTAAAGTGAGAGTATGGACTGTAAAGCGAGTGTATGGATTGGGTATAGCGAGAGTATGGACTGTAAAGCGAGGGTATGGATTGGGTAAAGCGAGAGTATGGATTGGGTAAAGCGAGAGTATGGATTTGTTAAAGTGAGAGTATGAACTGGGTAAAGCGAGAGTATGAATTGGGTAAAGTGAGAGTATAAACTGGGTACAGCGAGAGTATGGATTGGGTAAAGTGA
>WLWD01003530.1_pt1 | contig 21718 bp, 18 predicted proteins | sample 6712731 | NCBI WGS metagenome assembly WLWD01 (sample SAMN12718690, study PRJNA576275) | sponge metagenome | isolation source: marine sponge | host: Mycale hentscheli | place: New Zealand: South Island, Marlborough, Capsize Point | collected 2014-11-01
TTTGTGTGTGTGTGTGTATAGAAAAAGAGTGTGTTTATGTGTGTGTGTGAATAGAAGAAAGAGTGTGTTTATGTGTGTGTGAGTATAAAAAAGAGTGTGTTTGTGTTTGTGTGAGTAGAAAAAACAGTGTGTTTGTGTGTGCGTGTGAGTAGAAAAAAGAGTGTGTTTATGTGTGTGTGTGAATAGAAAAAGAGTGTTTGTGTGTGTGTGAATAGAAAAAAGAGTGTGTTTATGTGTGTGTGTGAATAGAAAAAGAGTGTGTTTATGTGTGTGTGTGAATAGAAAAAGAGTGTGTTTATGTGTGTGTGAGTATAAAAAAGAGTGTGTTTGTGTTTGTGTGAGTAGAAAAAAGAGTGTGTTTGTGTGTGCATGTGAGTAGAAAAAAGAGTGTGTTTATGTGTGTGTGTGAATAGAAAAAAGAGTGTGTTTATGTGAGTGTGTGAATAGAAAACGAGTGTGTTTATGTGTGTGTGTGAATAGAAAAAGAGTGTGTTTATGTGTGTGTGTGTGTGAATAGAAAAAGAGTGTGTTTATGTGTGTGTGAGTATAAAAAAGAGTGTGTTTGTGTTTATGTGTGAGTAGAATAAAGAGTGTGTTTGTGTTTGTGTGAGTAGAAAAAAGAGTGTGTTTATGTGTGCGTGTGAGTAGAAAAAGAGTGTGTTTGTGTGTGCGTGTGAGTAGAAAAAAGAGTGTGTTTATGTGTGTGTGTGAATAGAAAAAGAGTGTGTTTGTGTGTTTGTGTGAGTAGAAAAAAGAGTGTGTTTGTGTTTGTGTGAGTAGAAAAAAGAGTGTGTTTATGTGTGTGTGTGAATAGAAAAAAGAGTGTGTTTGTGTGTGCGTGTGAGTAAAAAAAGAGTGTGTTTATGTGTGTGTGTATGAATAGAAAAAAGAGTGTGTTTGTGTGTTTGTGTGAGTAGAAAAAAGAGTGTGTTTATGTGTGTGTGTGAATAGAAAAAGAGTGTGTTTGTGTTTGTGTGAGTAGAAAAAAGAGTGTGTTTGTGTGTGCGTGTGAGTAGAAAAAAGAGTGTGTTTATGTGTGTGTGAATAGAAAAAAGATTGTGTTTGTGTGTGCGTGTGAGTATAAAAAAGAGTGTGTTTATGTGTGTGTGTGTGAATAGAAAAAAGAGTGTGTTTATGTGTGCGTGTGAGTAGAAAAAATAGTGTGTTTGTGTTTGTGTGAGTAGAAAAAAGAGTGTATTTGTGTTCGTGCGAGTAGAAAGTCTTGGGGCAGATGCTAACACTTGCATACAAATAGGTAGTGAATGAATGGAGGGTCAGAAAGTCTTGGGGCAGATGCTAACACTTGCATACAAATAGGTAGTGAATGAATGGAGGGTCAGAAAGTCTTAGGGCAGATGCTAACACTTGCATACAAATAGGTAGTGAATGAATGGAGGGTCAGAAAGTCTTGGGGCAGATGCTAACACTTGCATACAAATAGGTAGTGAATGAATGGTGGGTCAGAAAGTCTTGGGGCAGATGCTAACACTTGCATACAAATAGGTAGTGAATGAATGGAGGGTCAGAAAGTCTTGGGGCAGATGCTAACACTTGCATACAAATAGGTAGTGAATGAATGGAGGGTCAGAAAGTCTTGGGGCAGATGCTAACACTTGCATACAAATAGGTAGTGAATGAATGGAGGGTCAGAAAGTCTTAGGGCAGATGCTAACACTTGCATACAAATAGGTAGTGAATGAATGGAGGGTCAGAAAGTCTTGGGGCAGATGCTAACACTTGCATACAAATAGGTAGTGAATGAATGGTGGGTCAGAAAGTCTTGGGGCAGATGCTAACACTTGCATACAAATAGGTAGTGAATGAATGGAGGGTCAGAAAGTCTTGGGGCAGATGCTAACACTTGCATTCAAATAGGTAGTGAATGAATGGAGGGTCAGAAAGTCTTGGGGCAGATGCTAACACTTGCATACAAATAGGTAGTGAAAAAAAGAGTGTGTTTGTGTGTGTGTGAGTAGAAAAAAAGAGTGTGTTTGTGTGTGTGTGTGAGTAGAAAAAAGAGTGTGTTTGTGTGTGAGTAGAACAACTGAGTGTTTGCTGGTGTGTTGAGTAGGCCCACATCGTGTGTTTGTGTTGTGTGTGCAGTGACCACCCGCGTGTTTTGTGTGTGCGTCGGACCACGCGTGTGGTTTTGTGGGGTGTGTGTGCGTAGCACCCCAGCCGGTGTTTGTGTGTGTGTGCTGTCGACCCGCGGTGTTGTTGTGTGGCGTACGCCCCCGCGTGTGTTTGTTGTGTGTGTGCCGTCGCCACCGCTGTGTTTTGTGTGTGTGTGCGTCGCCCCACTCGCGTGTGTTTGTGTGTGTGTGTGCGTCGCCCCCGCGTGTGTTTTGGTGTGCGTCCCCCCCGCGTGTGTTTCGTGTTTGTGTGGGCTCGCCCCCCGCGCTCGGGTGTTTTGTGTAGTGTGGTACCCGCCCCCTAGCGTTTGTGTGTGTGTGTGCGTCGCCCCCGCGGTGTTTGTGTGTGCTCGCCCCCCGCGTGTGTTGTCGTGTGTGTGGGCGTCTCCCCCCGCGTGTGTTTTGTTGTGGTGGTGCTGTCGCCCCCAATCGTTGTGGGTGTGTGCGGAGTCGCCAAAAGGTGTGTTTGTGTGTGAGTCTAGCAAAATTGCGTGTGTCTTGCGTGTGAGTAGGACAAAAGAGTCGTGTTTTGTTTGTGTCAGTAGGACTAAAAGAGTGTTTTTGTGTGTGTGTGAGTAGAAACAGAGTGTGTTGTGGGTGTGTGCGTAAAAAATAGTGTGTTTGGTCTGTGATAAAAAAATAGTGTGTTTGCGTGGTAGAAAAGAGTGTGTTCTTTGTGGTTTGAGTAGGAGCTAAAAAAGAGTGTGTTTGTGTGCGTGTGTTGAGTACGAAAAAGAGTGTGTTTGTGTGTGATTAGAAACAGAGTTCTGTTTTGTGTTGGTGTGTGAGTAGAAAAAGAGTATGTTTGTGTGTGAGTAGAAAAAGAGTGTGTTTGTGTGTGAGTAGGAAAAATGAGTGTGTTTGTGTGTGTGTGTGAGTAGAAAAAGAGTGTGTTTGTGTGTGAGTAGAAAAAAGAGTGTGTATGTGTGTGTGTGTGAGTAGAAAAAAGAGTATGTTTGTGTGTGTGTGAGTAGAAAAAAAGAGTGTGTTTGTGTGTGTGTGAATAGAAAAAGAGTGTGTTTGTGTGTGTGAGTAAAGAAGAGTGTGTTTGTGTGTGTGAGTAGAAAAAAAGAGTGTGTTTGTGTGTGTGTGTGTGTGAGTAGAAAAAAGAGTGTGTTTGTGTGTGTGTGAGTAGAAAAAGAGTGTGTTTGTGTGTGAGTAGAAAAAGAGTGTGTTTGTGTGTGTGTGAGTAGAAAAAGAGTGTGTGTGAGTAGAAAAAAAAAGTGTGTTTGTGTGTGTGTGTGAGTAGAAAAAGAGTGTTTGTGTGTGTGTGAGTAGAAAAAGAGTGTGTTTGTGTGTGAGTAGAAAAAAGAGTGTGTTTGTGTGTGTGTGAGTAGAAAAAAGAGTGTTTCTGTGTGTGTGTGAGTAGAAAAAGAGTGTGTTTGTGTGTGAGTAGGAAAAAAGAGTGTGTTTGTGTGTGTGTGTGTGAGTAGAAAAAAGAGTGTGTGAGTAGAAAAAGAGTGTGTTTGTGTGTGTGTGAGTAGAAAAAGAGTGTGTGTGTGAGTAGAAAAAAGAGTGTGTTTGTGTGTGTGTGTGAGTAGAAAAAGAGTGTGTATGTGTGTGAGTGAGTAGACCAAAAGAGTGTGATTTGGGTGTGTGTGAGTAGAAAAAGAGTGTGGTGTGTGTGTGTGAAGTAGAAAAAAGGAGTGTATGGGTGGTGATGTGTGAGTAGAAAAAGAGTGTGTTTGTGTGTGTGTGAGTAGAAAAAAGAGTTGTTTTTGTGTGTGGTGTGTGTGTGGAGTAGGAAAAAGAGATGTGTTTGTGTGGTGTTGTGAGTTAGAAAAAAAGAGTGTGTTTGGTGGTGGGTGTGAGTAGAAAAAAGAGTGTGTTTGTGTGTGTCGTGAGTAGAAAAAGAGTGTATTGGTGTGGTGTGCGTGAGTAGGAAAAAAAAAGAGTGTGTTTGTGTGTGTGTGAGTAGAAAAAGAGTGTTGTGTGTGTGTGAGTAGAAAAAGAGTGTGTGTGTGAGTGTGTGTGAGTAGAAAAAAGAGTGTGTTTGTGTGCGTGTGAGTAGAAAAAGAGTGTGTTTGTGTGTGTGTGAGTAGAAAAAAGAGTGTGTTTGTGTGTGTGTGAGTAGAAAAAAGAGTATGTTTGTGTGTGAGTAGAAAAAGAGTGTGTTTATGTGTGTGTGAGTAGAAAAAGTGTGTGTTTGTGTGTGAGTAGGAAAAAGAGTGTGTTTGTGTGTGTGTGAGTAGAAAAAGAGTGTGTGTGTGTGTGTGAGTAGAAAAAGAGTGTGTTTGTGTGTGTGTGAGTAGAAAAAGAGTGTGTTTGTGTGTGAGTAGGAAAAAAGAGTGTGTTTGTGTGTGTGAGTAGAAAAAGAGTGTTTTTGTGTGTGAGTAGAAAAAGAGTGTGTTTGTGTGTGCGCGTGAACAGAAAAAGAGCGTTTTTGTGTGTGAGTAGAAATAGAGTGTGTTTGTGTGTGCGTTTGAGTAGAAGAAGAGTGTGTTTGTGTGTGTAAATAGAAAAAGAGCGTGTTTGTGTGTGTGAATAAAAAAGAGTGTGTTTGTGTGTGTGTGAATAGAAAAAGAGCGTGTTTGTGTGTGTGAGTAAAAAAAAGAGTGTGTTTGTGTGTGTGTGTGTGAATAGAAAAAGAGCGTGTTTATGTGTTTGAGTAGAAAAAGAGCGTGTTTGTGTGTGAGTATAAAAAAGAGTGTGTTTGTGTGTGTGAGTAGAAAAGTGTGTGTTTGTGTGTGCGCGTGAGCAGAAAATGAGCGTTTTGTGTGTGTGAGTAACAAAATAGAGTGTGTTTGTGTGAGCGTTTGAGTAGAAAAAGGAGTGTTTGTGTGTGTGAATAGAAAAAGAGCGTGTTTGTGTGTGTGAGTAGAAAAAAGAGTGTATTTGTGTGTGTGTGTAGAAAAAGAGTGTTTTTGTGTGTGAGTCGAAAAAGAGTGTGTTTGTGTGTGCGCGTGAGCAGAAAAAGAGCGTTTTGTGTGTGTGAGTAGAAAAAGAGTGTATTTGTGTGTGTGAGTAGAAAAAGAGTGTGTTTGTGTGTGAGCAGAAAAAGAGTGTGTTTGTGTGTGTGAGTAGAAAAAGAGCGTGTTTGTGTGTGAGTAGAAAAAGATTGTGTGTGCATGTGAGTAGAAAAAGAGTGTGTTTGTGTGTGTGAATAGAAAAGAGCGTGTTTGTGTGTGTGCGTGTGAGTAGAAAAAGAGTGTGTTTGTGTGTGTGAGTAGACAAAAGAGTGTATTTGTGTGTGCGTGTGAGTAGAAAAAGAGCGTGTTTGTGTGTGTGCGTGTGAGTAGAAAAAGAGTGTGTTTGTGTGCGTATGAGTAGAAAAAGAGTGTGTTTGTGTGCGTGTGAGTAGAAAAAGAGCGTGTTTGTGTGTGAGTAGAAAAAGAGTGTGTTTGTGTGTGCATGTGAGTAGAAAAAGAGTGTGTTTGTGTGTGTGAATAGAAAAGAGCGTGTTTGTGTGTGTGCGTGTGAGTAGAAAAAGAGTGTGTTTGTGTGTGTGAGTAGACAAAAGAGTGTATTTGTGTTGCGTGTGAGGTAGAAAAAGAGCGTGTTTGTGTGTGTTGCGTGTGAGTAGAAAAAGAGCGTGTTTGTGTGTGTGCGTGTGAGTAGAAAAAGAGTGTGTTTGTGTGCGTGTGAGTAGAAAAGAGTGTGTTTGTGTTTGTGAGTACAAAAAGAGTGTGTTTGTGTGTGCGTGTGAGTAGAAATAGAGTGTGTTTGTGTATGCGTGTGAGTAGAAAAAGAGCGTGTTTGTGTGTGCGTGTGAGTAGAAAAAGAGTGTGTTTGTGTGTGTGAGTACAAAAAGAGTGTGTTTGTGTGTGCGTGTGAATAGAAAAAGAGTGTGTTTGTGTGTGTGTGTGAGTAGAAAAAGAGTGTGTTTGTGTGTGTGAGTAGAAAAAAGAGTGTATTTGTGTGTGTGTGAGTAGAAAAAGGGTGTGTTTGTGTGTGTGTGAGTTGAAAAAGGGTGTGTTTGTGTGTGTGAGTAGAAAAAGAGTGTGTTTGTGTGTGTGTGAGTAGAAAAAGTGCGTGTTTATGTGTGTGAGTAGAAAAAGAGTGTGTTTGTGTGTGTGAGTAGAAAAAGAGCGTGTTTGTGTGTGCATGTGAGTAGAAAAAGGGCGTGTTTGTGGGTGTGAGATGAAAAAGAGCGTGTTTGTGTGAGTAGAAAAAGAGTGTGTTTGTGTGTGTGTGTGAGTAGAAAAAAGAGTGTTTGTGTGTGTGAATAGAAAAAGAGTGTGTTTGTGTGTGTGAGTAGAAAAAGAGCGTGTTTGTGTGTGCATGTGAGTAGAAAAAGAGCGTGTTTGTGTGTGTGAGATGAAAAAGAGCGTGTTTGTGTGTGAGTAGAAAAAGAGTGTGTTTGTGTGAGCGTGTGAGTAGAAAAAGAGCGTGTTTGTGTGTGTGAGTAGAAAAAAGAGTGTATTTGTGTGTGCGTGTGAGTAGACAAAGAGCGTGTTTGTGTGCGTGTGAATAGAAAAAGAGCGTGTTTGTGTGTGTGTGAATAGAAAAAGAGCGTGTTTGTGTGTGTGAGTAGATAAAAGAGCGTGTTTGTGTGTGCGTGTGAGTAGAAAAAGAGCGTGTTTGTGTGTGTGTGAGTAGAAAAAGAGTGTGTTAGTGTGCGTGTGAATAGAAAAAGAGTGTGTTTGTGTGTGTGTGTGAGTTGAAAAAGAGTGTGTTTGTGTGAGTAGAAAAAAGAGTGTATTTGTGTGTGCGTGTGAGTAGAAAAAGAGTGTGTTTATGTGTGTGAGATGAAAAAGAGTGTGTTTGTGTGTGCTTGTGAGTAGAAAAAAGAGTGTGTGTGTGCGTGTGAGTAGAAAAACAAGAGTGTGATGATGAGTGTGACTAGTTAATTATAAACTAGCAAGTATCCCGCCCACACAGTGGTTCTTGACGTATTGCAAAATGCAGTAGCAATAGTTATTTATATTCATGTTATAATTCTCTACAGGTATTAAAATCATTTTTATTCGTTGTTTATACATGTTGTGGTTGCCACCTTCTCTTCCCCCAGGCTAGTCGGTGGTGTCAAAACACAATGGTTTTACTGGACAAGGAATACCAGCAGTGTGCCGACATCCCTACATCTGGGGAGGCGTTGGCTCTGGTGAGTGAACTCACGGGCTACATGGCCACACAAGAAGACCAGCAGAAAGCCAGGAAGGAGCAGGTGAGAGGGGAGGAGCTGAGCTCTCTGTGGGGCAGTGTATGATGGTTCAGTGTACCTAACTTGAAGTTTGTACTGAAAGGATTAATATCAGAGACTTTCTTTACATGCACACAGTTTAGTATGTTTGAATTAATGGACGCCAAGATGGTGAAATTATTGCAAAATAATTTTTTTGTATCAATAACTAAATGCGTAGGATGAAAATATTGTTAGATTGAAACTGGTCAGAATTTGATAATTGTGATAAAAATATAGTTTAACATAGATCCGGACATTAATTTATTCCCCGCCAATACCCCACCATTCGATAATACGCGAGCAGGAACAATCGCGCAGTAGTAGCAGAAGTATACTTTGCGAAGCTGTGGTGTTTTAGTTTAGCTTCTTGTTGTCTCATATTTGTTTACAGCAACTCTCCATACGTCGTCTGAGCTCACGCGGCAAGGTGCACTCTCCTCCAGTAGCCGTTCTCCGGACTCTGCGCACCTGAACTCAAGCTTCACGCATTGGTTTAAAAAAATCCTACAAAGTTGGAAGTCGGGACCACAATAAATTCTCCGCATGCACTTGAGTAGTACCTTCGGCAGGTACTTGTTCCTTGCACACAGACAGTTTAGACCTGCAAGCACACAGAAAGCAGTAACAGCCCTTAGCAACCATAAAATTAAAATTGCATGGGCGGTGTGCGGGCACCCTTAAAAGATCATTATTAATGTCCAGACATGCATGTGGTTACAGGAATCACATGATTAACATGTGACACATAGTTCAGGGGAATGCACTTAACAATTTATTTAATTAATTTATATGATGGTGATGATGACGATGATGATGATGATGATGATGATGGTGATAATGACTATGATGGTGATAATGATGATGATGGTGATGATGGTGATGATGATGATGACGATGATTATGATAGTGATGATGATTATGATGATGATTATGATGATAATGATGATGATAATGATGAAAGGAATGTGTATAGAGTACATATATTAGTGCATAATTATTGCACCACAAAAATTATCAGAAGTACTGAGCAAGTTTTTCCTAATAGTACAGCTTTTTAGGCTACCCCTGAATAATAAAGCTTTTTAAAAAAGGTTACCCCTGAGTTTCTGCTGATGTTCAGCCACATTGATAGAGAATGTGTTGTCCAGAGCTACTAGTGCTTGACTGATAAAAGTGATAGAGAATGTATATATTTTATTATGTATTTTATTATGCTTTTTTTTTCCTTTCTATTTCGTAGAGGCTCCTTCTGAAGTTCTTGAACGACTTCCTCCCCACTACCTTGAAGGGCAAGGAAGAAGTTATATTTGGCAACGTTCACAAGATACAAAGATTCCATTAAGAGTACGTTTCAGTGGGTTGGGCATAGGTGGTCCAGTGGGTTGGGCATAGATGGTCCAGTGGGTGGGGCATAGATGGTCCAGTGGGTTGGGCATAGATGGTCCAGTGGGTTGGGCATAGATGGTCCAGTGGGTGGGGCATAGATGGTCCAGTGGGTTGGGCATAGATGGTCCAGTGGGTTGGGCATAGATGGTCCAGTGGGTGGGGCATAGATGGTCCAGTGGGTTTGGCATAGATGTTCCAGTGAGTTGGGCATAGATGGTCCAGTGGGTGGGGCATAGATGGTCCAGTGGGTTGGACATAGATGGTCTAGTGGGTTGGGCATAGATGGTCCAGTGGGTTGGGCATAGGTGGTCCAGTGGGCACAGATCATTATCATTAACATTTTTAGAGGAAGAACTCATTAACCCTTAGCGTGCATGCACGAGAGTTATAGTAGTGGACCTGGGAGATTACTGACAATTATTTGCTGATTTAGGTATGAGCTTACTCAGAACCATGATTTAAGACCTTTTCTTGTTCAACTTTTTCGAATTTCAGGCTGATTTTTGAGAAAAAGGCAGCTGTAAGCTGAAAAGTTAATGATTGCTAGAATTCAGGAGTTTTACATTATACTACCAGTGAGAGTCTCCTGCATAATTAGCTACTTCTTTTAGACAGTAGTTAGCTACATCTACTGTTTTCATTGCTTGCGCCGTATTGATACCTCATTAGGAGGAATAGCCAAATACTTTTTTTTTCGGTCCGAGAATTGATTTTGGTGATAGCACCAGTGTATGTAGCACTGAGGGTTCGCACCTTTGGTGCACCTTTGGTTACAATTTTAATTTTTATTAGAATACAAAATCTTGAAATAGTTGTTGCTATGGAGATATCAACTTATTGGCTACAGTATATACACTGATTCAGTCAGCCTCGGCTGAAATAATTTTAATAATAGGAAGTTTTTCTCTTTTTAATAGCCAATATTTTTAATTATAACTTAACCCGACATTTCGACTTCTTGCCGAAGTCCTCTTCAGGGGTCAACTGAGGTTGAACTCTACATGGTGATATAATAACACAATGTAAACAGCAAGATTTCTGGAGGGTAGATTACTGTTTATTGTGTCTTGGAGGGTGATTTGCACACAGCATGGACAGCCAGAATCCACCCACTCCTAATTACATGGGGGCCTCTGCCCACTCCTAATTACATGGGAGGGGCATCCTCCCACACATAATTGCACGGGAGCCTGAAGTGAATTGTTGTTGTTTTTGGACCCAAACTCTGTTTCAGTGAATGCTTGTGCATGCTGGACTGAGATGTCTACAAAAGAAAGTCTTGGGGCAGACATACAATTTGCATAATCCTTAATGTTATAAAATAATGAAAGATAAATTGGCAGATTTATCTCCTTTTCTTCCTAGACACTTAAATAATTTTTCACCAAATGTTCAGTGTATGTCAAACATTTATGCATATTAACCCTTTCACCGGCAATAGCGCCATATGGCGCTTTTACCAATAAAAATTCAACCGCTCGCGATCCGATCCTAAATTTGGTCTCAAAGTACGCAGAATGAAAAGCTTTAACAGCGCTCTAAATAGGCGAATTATGTGTTGTCGGTAACTAGGAGAAAACGGGATAAGTAAATTTGAATTTTGAAATTGACCGCACGCTTTGACCGCAGGAGATAGAATGGATGCCGCCGAAGTTATTCAGCGCTTATTCAACGACGATTTCGGTCTTTCTGAGAATGAAACTAGCGACGAGGATGGTGAAGGAATATTTGCTTGTGCTGGGCAGCAGCATTTGGACACAGTTGAGCTAGCAACTCTGAGTAGTGGAGTGGAAGTTCAGCCTGTAGCACTACTGGAGCCAACTTGGATGTTTCAGGTAAATGTAGAGTAAGTAAAATAGATGTAGTAGCTATATAAAATATAGTCAAACAATACCTTTTAGGTGTTAGAGTAAGTAACATGTAAAATAGCTGGTTGCAAGTCAATATAATAATCAATAAAAAATATATATAGGGAGAGAGAGAGAGAATGCACAAGAATACATTGAACAGGAATCTATTGTAACTTTACAGACGGAGTCAATTGACATGGATGCTCAAGCAAGTCAAGGGAGTTTCCATCTTCCATCATCCATGGAAGACTTCAGTCCTTCATCTACTACTATGGATGTCACTTCTCAAGGGTCTGGAGCAGAATCAGACATTTCTCAAGTGTTAGTGGAAATAGGTGGCATGTACGAGTAGGGAGAAGGAGAGGTAGGCGAGTAACAGTAAGAGCAAGGCCTAGCAGGGGAGGAAGAGGAATAAGGGGAAGGAGGCGTGTTAGTACAAAGCTTAGTATAAAGGGGCGTGGAAGAACAATCAATTCAGGCAGGAGTAGTAGCAGTACTACTTGAGCTAGCAAAACAGCTCATTGGTAGCTTCTCTACAAGATGTCGTAGTGCTGGTCGTCCACGATCTCTTGAGCATCTTCAGCTAATAGACTGAATGTAAATTTAGGTCACTAGCCTACGCATGCAGATAGAAAGGGGAATTGTGCTGTCAGTTATCATAAGAAAAAATAAGCTTACTGCTGTTGGGAATCGCCATGAGTCTCGTGTTCAATGTGAGTACTGCAAAGTGCATTTATGTGTATCATCTGAAAGAAGCTGTTTCAAAAGTATCACACCCTTGTAGACTTCATTTCATGAAACTAACTGCCCATATTTTTGAAATATATATTTTGTAATGACTCATGCACAATATTTGATAGTTTTATGCACAATTTTCAGTTATTCATTTTTTGTACTTCATGGTTATTCATGCTCTATATTTTATAAACACATATCATCTCAAATTCACATCAACATTACTGATTATTGGTCTATTATAGAAATAATAACCTGTTTGAAGAATAATGATTAGAAAGATACGTCTAATACATTTTTTTATACTGGAATTATCTAAATAATATTCATGAAATTGAGCCCAGGATAAATATGAAACCTTAGTTGATTAGTTTTGTCCCATGAAATAGCTGTACAGTAAAATAATCGATGGACTGGCTTGAACCAGTCTGGAGTTCAAAATAACGTTATTCATTGTCGTGGTTTACAAGATACTTATATTCATGTTATGGTTTACAAGTGGTAATTACCACACATTGGCTGCTAGGCAACATAAACGTTTTTTCTGTAATGTATATTTTATATAGAGACAATTTTTTTCTATGGTTGCTATGGACCATTTTATAGTCCTGATTTTTTTCAAAATGTCTAAATAAATCCGACGGTGAAAGGGTTAAACCACTTTAGAGAAAGGGACTTTCCCATTTGGAGTAAACTTGTGTGATTAAAATTTAGCCACCACTATGATAGGTCCGGGCCAACCAGGTGCAGATGAGTTTGCTTGTTAGCATGGTACTGCTTAGATGGCTGTCAATTAATATTATTAGGTTTTGAGCATTTCATTATTACACACAAACAAACTTAATTAGTAAGGACTTTCTCTGCAATAACAATGAAGTTAGCCTCATTCCATTTCGAGGTCTATTCCACTGACTTGGTGTTGTACTGTCATTGTACTCATTCCATTTCGAGGTCTATTCCACTGACTTGGTGTTGCACTGTATTTGTACTCATTCCTTTTCGAGGTCTATTCCACTGACTTGGCGTTGTACTGTCCTTGTACTCATTCCATTTCGAGGTCTATTCCACTGACTTGGTGTTGTACTGTCATTGTACTCATTCCATTTCGAGGTCTATTCCACTGACTTGGCGTTGTACTGTCCTTGTACTCATTCCATTTCGAGGTCTATTCCACTGACTTGGTGTTGTACTGTCCTTGTACTCATTCCATTTCGAGGTCTATTCCACTGACTTGGTGTTGTACTGTCCTTGTACTCATTCCATTTCGAGGTCTATTCCACTGACTTGGTGTTGTACTGTCCTTGTACTCATTCCATTTCGAGGTCTATTCCACTGACTTGGTGTTGTACTGTCATTGTACTCATTCCATTTCGAGGTCTATTCCACTGACTTGGTGTTGTACTGTCCTTGTACTCATTCCATTTCGAGGTCTATTCCACTGACTTGGTGTTGTACTGTCATTGTACTCGTTCCATTTCGAGGTCTATTCCACTGACTTGGTGTTGTACTGTCCTTGTACTCATTCCATTTCGAGGTCTATTCCACTGACTTGGTGTTGTACTGTCCTTGTACTCATTCCATTTCGAGGTCTATTCCACTGACTTGGTGTTGTACTGTCCTTGTACTCATTCCATTTCGAGGTCTATTCCACTGACTTGGTGTTGTACTGTCCTTGTACTCATTCCATTTCGAGGTCTATTCCACTGACTTGGTGTTGTACTGTCCTTGTACTCATTCCATTTCGAGGTCTATTCCACTGACTTGGTGTTGTACTGTCCTTGTACTAAATCGTCATCTAGTTAAAGTTCCTCTTCTCTAGAGCATAAAAGTCTGCCATCTTCGAGATTCGCTTTAGACCAGTGACAGGAATGAACGAGTGAATGACAAAGAGACCAAATTCTGCCCTACATGTGCACTGTGGGTTAATAAAGCTCTAACAGCTACTCTACCCTCATCACTCCTATAGGCAATTTGTACATGCCACCAGGAGAAGTATTATAAGCTGTGTAGCGCAAACTTCCTTTCTTTTTTATATTCTCCAGTTCTTGTGCAGATGTTCGCTCACCTTGGTGTATCGTGTTAGTGTAATTTGCATGTTGCAAAGTCCAATTATTGCTATGGTAACCGGACATGGACTTCATTGGTTGCTGAAAAGCCATATTGTCCACACTGAGCCATAATTGCACATGAAAAGAGCAAACCATATTTTTGTTATACTACTGGAGCTTAAAAATTGTTTATTCAATGGTAGTGACATAGTTAGCAAATTTTCTAATTTGGTGCTAAGAATGTACTCTTTTAATGCTCTAGTTCTTTATTGAAGTCCCTTACTCCAACAACTATGTTTTCCCGAAATAGTTGAGCTGTGACAGTGATGCATTGATTTGTTTGATGTGTGTTTTATTATTAATTTCTTTATTGATTGACTTATTCGTTGATTTATGCATTTATCATTTACGGATTATTAATTTGGTTTGTTTACTTACTCTTATTATTATTTATTAATTTTTTCTTATTTATTTAATTTTTATTAATTATTGGGCGAGCAAAACGAGACTCTCACTAATGAGTCTCAATTGAGATTATATGAAAGAAAATTTTAAATAACGTGACTTGATTTTGTTGCTTCTTTTTCAATTCAAACAGTTGAGGGGAGTGGTTACTATGGCATTGGATCCCTTTACCGTATATGCGTAATTTAACAACTCGACTTTATTTTAGTAGTTTGAATAACAATAGTGTAGTTTAAGGCTCGCTTGCCATTTGTGCTCAAGCACACCACTAGTTATATTTTAATGTTGTGTGGCATGTGCAGTGTATCAGTGTCCACGTATTTTGTCTTGTGATATTCAGGATTGTATTAGTTGAAATAGGAGGATGGCATTAATTTCTTTTCTTTTTCTTTTCTTTTTATTTATTTATTTTTTTTAAGAGCCAATTTTAACCTGTACACTTGTTGCTTTCAGGGAGCCAACCTCTTTAGTGAGCTCTTAGCATTTCTTCAAATATTAAACAGTATCAAAGTGCTCTCTAGTGGTGACAATTGGGATACCATCCCGCGAACATCAATATTGGTTCGAAGAGAGAAATTGTTGGAGGATGCCTTGCGTGAAGTGAGGAAGGAAAGATTTGATCCAACTAAGTTACTGCGAGTAAGGTTTATTTGTTTGTTTGTTTTTTGTGTATGTGTGTAATAAGTCCCCTATCTGTGTATCACACAAGCCAATTCATCAACATTTCGTGTTTCGAATAGCTTGATTGGTGTTAGTGCCATTAGCAGCACTACACCTACCTAGTGTTAGTGCCATTGACAGCACTACACTTACCTAGTGTTAGTGCCATTGGCGGCACTACACCTACCTAGTGTTAGTGCCATTGGCAGCACTACACCTACCTAGTGTTAGTGCCATTGGCGGCACTACACCTACCTAGTGTTAGTGCCATTGGCGGCACTACACCTACCTAGTGTTAGTGCCATTGGCAGCACTACACCTACCTAGTGTTAGTGCCATTGGCGGCACTACACCTGCCTAGTGTTAGTGCCATTGACAGCACTACACCTACCTAGTGTTAGTGCCATTGGCAGCACTACACCTACCTAGTGTTAGTGCCATTGGCGGCACTACGCCTACCTAGTGTTAGTGCCATTGGCAGCACTACACCTACCTAGTGTTAGTGCCATTGGCGGCACTACGCCTACCTAGTGTTAGTGCCATTGGCGGCACTACACCTACCTAGTGTTAGTGCCATTGGCAGCACTACGCCTACCTAGTGTTAGTGCCATTGGCGGCACTACACCTACCTAGTGTTAGTGCCATTGGCAGCACTACGCCTACCTAGTGTTAGTGCCATTGGCAGCACTACACCTACCTAGTGTTAGTGCCATTGGCAGCACTACGCCTACCTAGTGTTAGTGCCATTGGCAGCACTACGCCTGCCTAGTGTTAGTGCCATTGGCGGCACTATACCTACCTAGTGATCGTGTATAGTTTATACCACATCTTTAGCAAATGTTGCCATCACTTATTGTCAATTAAGCGTGGTGTCAAGCACATGAGTCTGGGTGTGCCACAAGTTTGATTAAGATTAAAAAACAAACAATGAAAAACTGGTGCAGTCTAATACAGAGCATGAATTAGAGGAAATGTCAGCCATTCTAGATTAATTAAATATTAGTATTGCTTTTATTCAGGTCCAGTTTGTGCAAGAAGAAGCTATAGACAATGGTGGACCTAGCAGGGAGTTCTGGCGGCTGTTCACACACGAGGTGGTAAAACAGTATGGTGTTGGAGAACCTGGGAGTACTCTCTTCAATAAGAACATTCCAGCATTACAGGTAAGTCTGTATTTATGTGTGCATGTATATGCATCTGTATTTGTGTGTGTGTGTGTGTGTGTGTGTGTGTATTTATGGTGTGTATGTGTGTGTGTGTGTGTGTTTCCTAAGCTGCACGTTGGAAGTTATGAGCTGTTGAATGACTCTCCCCCAGTGTGGCCTTGAGAGGGGGAGGGAGAATCAGTGGCAATTAGATTTTCCTGCAACACTTGAGTCCTCCCTCCCCTACCCCCTTAGTTCAAATCACATCCAATAAAAATGATGGAGTGTTACTAGTTATTTTCTCAATTAAATCAAGTCATTCACTTTTAATGAAATTTGGTACACCTGTGTAGATGATTGCATAATAATCAAATAATTATCATTATTATATATTGGGGGGGGAGCCTCTAACTTGACCTTTGGTGACCTCTAGGTGCTAATAAGTATATTACAGGTATATGGGTCCTGTTCCCTCCCAACTATTTTTGTGTCACATTCCATTTTGAGTTGTTGTGTGCATTCTTGAATTATCCCTGAATTGTTGTCAGTACACTGAGTCCTTCATGGCTAGGAGGTTTACTAGTAAATGTGTGAAAGCCTTAGACCCTTGGGATATGGTATACCTGAGTCTTGCCTTTAGCTTTGCACCTGTGAGCCAAACATGGTAATGCTACAATAAGATAATTAACTAGTGGTGCACTCGAATAGCGCAAATGCATGGCGAGCGAGCAGACTCTTTTTACAGAAAAATAGGACAGAAATTACATCTAACTGTAGTGCACAGTGTAACCCTTTCCATTCTCAGTTAGCATCAGAGAATCTAAAGTCTCTGATCCCAGACTAAACTAACAGAATTACCTGAATAAACTTCGAAAGCAGTGGCAAAGAAGCGCAGCTTGACAAAGACTTCACAATTGTTTCAAGAAGAGAGTAGCGATACACTTTTTGGTTGAAACAAAGTTGCATGAGGCAGTGCAGCAGGATTCTCCGCGCTCGTTAATTGAAAAATACTGGAACTGCGAACGCTTTACCTAACTTACGTAATTAGAAGCGCGGGCGAAAGATTTTGACGTACGTACGTATGCATACATACCTATATATATATATATCTGAAATCTCAATTAAACACGGCTGAGAGTCAGCTTCGCTCGCTTCGCTCGCTCGCTGAATAATATATATATATATATATATATTTATTGCAGCTTTGATATTTTTACTTGAATATTTCCGCATCACGGGAGCGTTCTGTATTCTCCCATATTGTACGGTTTATATTGTACGGTACACTACGCATGCGCGTAACGAGTAAAATCAATGAAAATTGAATTGTAACCGGTTGAGAAAAAATATCAAGGCAGCAATAAATCACTTATCACACTCGTCGTACAATATGGGAATGATATTTTACTCTCACGCCACATTTTCACTCGCCTTTGGCTCGTGAAAATATTTTGCGTGCTCGTAAAATATTTTCCCATATTGTACTCTGACTCGTGCTATAAGTATTATATATTTTAATAAGTACTAATGTAATGCTGGCTGGAATAATTTGTAATTGTCTGCAGAATAAAGACTTCAAATTTATAGGAGTATTGGTTGTGACCTCTATTGTCCAGGGCGGGCCTGGTCTTCCTGTGTTTCTGCCTGCTGCCTATCACTACATATGTGCTAAGGAGGAAAATATAAAGCAGTCTGAGTGTGTTCCTGATCCACTTGTGAGAGAACTGCTCTGTCAGGTGAGGATGTTACATTACATTTCCTGGGCTACCAGTGTACATGTGTACATACCATACAAATATTTTTTCTACATATTGGCTTCACCTGAAAAGGTGGAGGTGGAGCTTGTGTTACATGGCCCAGTGAGTAATCACCTCACCACTGATAGGAGTTTGAGGGCTGCTTAATTTCCCTTTCTCTTTCTCTCTACCCCCCCCCCCCCCCCCCCCCCAATCCTCCTCTTCCCACATCCTTCTTTCTTTTCACACTCTGTTTTACCTGATATCTGGTTTGTCTGTGAACACTGATGGAAATTTACTCATGTGCTATCTAGCTGCAATTGCTGCTGAGGTGACAATGAAATTGGTTGTGGTTTGCTATTTGCTGGTTCACAAATGTCTGCTTTTGTTTCATCCACAATGACAACTCTGAATATTTCCATATTGGGTGCTTTCTTTAATTGGGATAGATGTATCACTTTGGGTTTTGCTTTGCTTTGCCCTGCTGGGGTAATTTTACAATTTACTGGTGGTAACAGAGCTACAATTGTGAATGGGCCTTCCCAAGATTATTTAAGGCATTTATTAAGTCCCGGTGCTCGATTTAACACAGTATCACCCTTCTTGAAATGAGAAATGGCATTTGATTCAAGTGCTAGCCCGTGCTTGCTGAGTTTTAATTTGAGTGCCTCCTTCACAATTGATGATTGTGCAGCTGTGTGTTTGTCAACATCTGCAATGAATTGTGGAACATTGACTGTTGAGCATGTGTCACCCGTCCATAATGGCTTCAACGTGTGCAAAATAAATGGTAGGCTTTGCAAATGTTAATTCAAAGGGTGTATGACCAGTTCTAGAATGTGGAGTGTTTCTAGCAAAATATAACACCAAATCTAGTGCTGTGGGCCAGTCTTGCTGCTGATTGTCCAATGATTTCCTTAACATAGCCTTTAATGTTGCATGAAACCGTTCTAAAGTTCCATTGGACTGTGGCCTGTATGGACTTGTGGTGATTCTGGCAATATTCAGCTTTTGATATAGCAATTATAGTGTTGTTGAGAGGAAATTTGCACCCTGATCAGACAGTATTGCAAGTGGTGATCCGAAACAAGAAATTATTGATAGCAATGCTTGTGCTGTTTCTGCAGCCGTGTACGTGCGCATGGGAATTGCTATAGGGAATGATGTTGCCAAATCAATACATGTTAGTATGTACCGGTAATGTCTCTTGGTGGTGGGCAGTGGTCCTACCACATCAATGGCAAGCTTCTCGAAACGTTCGGTAATAACCTGTGGCTCACACAATGGTAATTTTGTGCCTCCACCTCTGTTATTAAGCTTGCAAGTGTTGCATGCATCAATGTAGTCAGTAATGTCTTTCTTCATGCTGGGCCACGTAAAGTGTTTGTTAATTAGTGCTCTGGTGGCGCCAATGCCACCATGTCCCAAACCGTAGTGTGCTGCAATTAGTACACTACGTCTCAGTGGTGCAGGTACCAGTAGAGCATGACTGTGGTGATTGAGAGTTGAGGTGATACTCATGAGGATATTGTTAGCTGTGAAATATGCTTTGTCACCTTTTGATGTCTGTTCCCATAATGGCTTCAATGAAATGTCTTCCTTTTGCAACTGAATAAATTTGTCACGTGTGATGCCGTCAAATGAGAAATTAGGCAATGAAACATACAACTGTGAGGATGATGTGTCAATGACATGTGATGCTGGTGATGTGGTATGTGTCACAACCGAATCAGTGTCTCAGTGAACAACTTTATTCTGTGTTACTGAGTGCTCCACCTCTTCCTGTATGTCAGGAAGTGACTCTAATGGCAATGGGTTGGCACCTTCCGAAGCGTGCAGTGCTTGAGTAATTCTATCTGCAGCTGCATCCTGTGCTGCCATAGACCGGGTAATTGAAAATACAGTGGTTGGTTTGGTTTTGATGTCATTAAGCAACTCAAGCAATTTGTCTGTACCCAAGTCCGTACCGAGCAACACAGTCTTTGGTGGAAGTGACGTTTCTACGGCCACTCTGCAAGTGCCATTGAGACCTGTCTTGCAACTGAAACATCATGAACTTGTACCATGCTGGGTGTTTGTGAAATTCCACAAATAGTTTCTATGCAACTGGGTGAGAGTCGTGTGCAATAAAGTCTTGTGAAACCACAGACAGTTTGGCTCCGGAATCTAATATTATAGCAGTGGCAATGTTGTTCACCATGCCTTGTGTTACGAAAGCTTCTGGCTCATTGAACTTGTTGAGAATGTGATCACTTTTCGTGAGAGTGGGTGTGTCTGGATATGTGACAGTGGGTGATTCCGTGACAGTGGGTGTGTCCCCTACAATGTCAACCGTATGTATTGGTCTGCTGTAGCTGCCATTATTGGCACTTTGTTGCCTATGAACCTTTGTGATGTTTTGAGTAGGCTGCTGTGGCTGTGGCTGATTGGTTGCATTGTGCTGTACAGGTGGATTCTGACAAGTGTTGGTGTAATGGCCTTGTTGTTTGCACCTGAGACATGTAACATGTGACGGATCAGGATACTGCCTTCCGGGTGGCTGTGACGTTAGTTGATTGAATAACATTGCCTGCCTTGCTTGACTGTGATCATAATTGTATCTGCCCCTGTATGACTGATTGTGATAGTTGCTACCCCGGTGTGAATGGTTGCCATGGTAATTGTTACCGTCATGTGATTGATTGCCATAATAATTGTTACCGTGATGTGGTGGCTGTGGTCTAGTGTGTTGATACGAGTGATTCCATGACTGAGTGTTTGGCTTTGGACACAATGCTGTGCAATCTTGCAGGAATGTAGTGATAGTTGGGTGTACGGTTTTAAAAACAGTGTCCCTGATGTCGTTGGGCAATTCAGCTGCAACACTGGTTGCTGCAAATATTTTGGCAATATTGTCAATGGCTGCTTCAGAGAGATTGTCCGAGAATGGCATACCAACATGACTGAGAATTTGTACGTCCACATGTTAAACCATTGTGTCACAGATTTGCTGCCTCCTGGTCTACACTTCAATGGGAATGAATTGAGACAATCATTTACTGTGTATCCGCCAACTGCAAGCAATATTTCCCTCATCTGGGTATATGAGTGACACCCTTCAATATTGTTGTAGTAAGCATCTTTAAATTGACCTGTCAACACGGCTGGCAGTGCTCTCAAGTGTTCATTCTGTGGGATGTTGTTCACCTTCAGGCTGTACTGAAACCTGTTAAGTACTGCAAATATGTCTTCCCCTTCTTGCATGATACCAATCTGTTTAGCAACGATGTCGTATCTTTGATGACTAGGTTGTGGATATGTTGCGGGTGTGACTACGGGAGTGACAGTTGGGGTGTATGATTTGGCCATGAATTCCGCCAACAAAAGTAGTTGCGGGTCTACATTACATGCCTTGGCTTTTTCAGTAATCGCTTTGATATTTTCAAGTTGTGCTATATCTGATTGGTTGGATGAGGCACCTGTGTTGTCGGGTTTGTGTGTAACTTCTTCCTGTAGTGATTCATACGTTTGGTCATTTTGCAGGTCAAGATTCTCAAGTTCCATGAGTGTGGTGTCTGATGATGGCCTTGACAATGACAATTTATATGTGAGTGTGGTTGATGATTCTGAATTGCTGTCCGATGATGGTGACACACTGAAATTTGCAGAAGGGTTATCAGAAAATACCATTCTCAATGCCGGTTTCAAGTGTGTCTGAGATGTGGCCTTCCCTCATATGCCATGTTAATTAAATACCAAATGAATTTCATTGGATGTACAGTGGAACCTCTCCTAACGGACATTCCATATAACGGACATCTCTCTGCAACGGACAAAAGTAAATGCACCGATGGGACTTACCATAGCTGCAATGTTTAACGAACCTCTTTGCAACGGACTCTCCCTATTCCGGGTAATAGACACTAACTCCGGCATGAATTAATTAATTCCCTCCGCTAGCGGACGGGCGGGTCACTTAACTTACTCAGCAAAAAATATTTTGATTATGTTGATTATATTGATAATGATTATTGCTAGCTACCAGCTATATCAATCCTTGTGATGCTAGTGATGTATGTTTTGGGCTGTACAAAGATGATATTCAAACTTATGAATGGATTCAATGCAGCAACGAAGACTGTAGTGTATGGAGTCACGTTTATTGCCTAGATGAGACAGACAGTGGCTACATTTGTGCAGTCTGTGACAATGTATTTATGTAATCATCCAAATTTGTTTCACACAGCTGTAACAAGAAGTTAATTGATTGTATATGAACTCAAAGTATTATTGTAATAGAGATTACAACATATATACTACTGAATAGTTCAATAGGTAGGGGACGGCAAGGTTTTACACGAGCTGCCCCGCCCCTCAACAAAATCATTCATTGTGCATGTCGGAGAATAGTATTCTCCGACATGCACAATGAATGATTTTGTTTTAGTTTATAATCT
>WLWD01001132.1_pt1 | contig 21703 bp, 10 predicted proteins | sample 6712731 | NCBI WGS metagenome assembly WLWD01 (sample SAMN12718690, study PRJNA576275) | sponge metagenome | isolation source: marine sponge | host: Mycale hentscheli | place: New Zealand: South Island, Marlborough, Capsize Point | collected 2014-11-01
ACATCTTCCTATACCACTGGGTATGTAGTACACATCAATCCACTGGCTCCATACAGTGGCCAAGCTGAAGTGCCAGCCAGTCTAACACCCAGCAGAGCTGGCCATCACCAAGTTACCAAGCACATGTAGTTCTTACCCAATAACATGTATTATCAACCCAGAATCACCCAACCACACCACAGCCTATAGAATGAAGCACCTGCTTTTGCTACCAACCTGAGACAGGTAGGCAGGTAACAATTAGCTCAATTCTTACCTTTCAGTTTATAGTGGGACTGCTTATGACCTTTGACCCTTCTGAAATAGTGGCTAATTCTGAATGCCTCTACAGGTCTGTAGACACACACACACACACACACACACACACACACACACCATAGAGTAAAGTGTATGAACCTGCTTATTAGCACATGCAAGTAGTTTATAAGGACATCCTACATATGCTTGTCATTCTAAACTTGAATATGAGATGTACATACATAGTTGAGAGTTGAGTCCAACTGTTACCCAGCAAAAAAATCCTGTATGAACTTAAATAAGATTTGTAAGATTCCATATAATATCAACTTATAAGATTATTGGATATAAATGCTCCAAAAGCTGATAGACTCTTATATAAGATCTTATAATATCTTGTAGGATCTTATCAGATCCAATAGAACACATTAATTATAAAATGTAGAATCCTATAATATCTCATGAAGATCTTATAAGAACTTCTGAAGATCTTATAAGAACTTGCAAAGATCTTATCGGAACTTATGAAGATCTTTATAATTTACAAACATAATATAAACATAAAATTTATAGAAATATTGTAAGGATAAAGATCCTATAATTAAAAGCACATAAGGTCATTTTTAAATCCAATAAGATCACATAGATAAGCATAGAATGTTATGTTGTTGTTTTTTTGTTTTTTAATATTAGAAATAATTTCAATAAATTTAATTCATTCAATATGGACGATTTTTCAGGTAGGCATGACTGAATATATATAAGAAGTTTGCCAAGGCATTTTTAATACAATTAGAAAACTGAAATAATGATCTGATTGGTCACGGTGGGTGATCTCTTTGCGACTTTGCCACAATATTCCAGCAAAATTCCTGAGCAATGCTATTCAGCAATGATAAGAAAAGTATGAGTAATAGCAGAACTGGAATGAAAACTTTTATTTGATGAAATTATAATACAAGATTATGGTTTTTCTTAACTGCAGAAATGAACTGCTATCTTTGGCTATAGTATTAACATATGATAGCATGGAAAACTGTGGTATTCAGATAGATAGCACTCATGTTGCAAGAAATTTCACTTGGCTTACCTAGTAAAAAAAAAAACTCGCTCAACTCATGTTATTAATCCCCAATACCACAGCTTTCCATGCTATTATATATCCATATACTCTAATACCTTTGCTACTACTCTAAGAATTGTAACAGCTATGGAAATTGTATTGAGTCTATCCATAGAGTAAAAAAAATCAAAGTGGCTTATTTATTTAAGAATTCAGCATATATACCTAGTGGATATACTTAATTTGAAGTGTGTGTGTGTGTGTGTGTGTGTGTGTGGTGTATACCCACCACATCCACAGGACATGTCATAACAGAACACAACACCCTAGCTAATGAAGCTCACTAAGAATGTATTTTGTCACAGACACTTAACATCTCATTCAGAAACACAGTCCATTATCACAACCTCTTCCTGTTTACTGTATCATCCTTTAGTGAGCATGCTCAGGATGGTTTGCTATATATATGGCCAGCTCCGGCTCGGTGCTGCTTGACCCTTTATCTGGCCAAACCTAAGAACTGAATGAAGACATCAGGGATTGAGTTGGGAAGAAGCTTCAAACAGCTTGGAAATATAGCAGTAGTAACTCTGGTGGCAGCCTACTCGGTCTGTCTTCTCCCAACACCTTGTCTCTGTGACTCCACCTTTAGCTTTAACTCACACATACATGTACACAATATATAAAGCAAATAACACAAATAAAAACAAAAACAACAACAACTGAAACCACCATAATTAGAATTATTAATGCTTTCTCTGCTCTTGTGACAGTCTTAACTTTGTATTTACACATTATAAGCATGTTTCCTACACCAGTAGACTCCTTATAGTGCAAAAATTGCCATTTTGCAAACGAACAATGCTGGAAGGATCTCTGGACTATGTTGTTGTTTTTTTCCTAAAAATCATTATTCTGAAAAGCTGCGCTCATCGGGACAAAAGCCTCCGAACTTTCGCTTAACATGGAAACATTTAGACATTGGAACTCAGTGATATCGTGCTTTCGATTTGGTATAGCTACAAATTTAGATGATAAAATCAGCTAACAGAACAGAACTTGGCATGAACAAAGAACTGCCATTGAAAGTTAAAAAAAATATGAGATATAATTTTACTGAAATACAAGACAATTGCTTGGGGTGTGAAATCCTAGGTTCCTCCCCTTCTCAGTGAAAGCCTGAGAAGTGATAGGAATTTCTAAAGTTAAACAAAGCAATTTATGCACTGAAAGCCAATAATAGTGACATTTGATTAAGATACGCTATTCATTCACTTCTGATATTTTCATGTACAGTGGAACATCTATTACCTGAACTAATTGGAGAATTGAAATATTCGTAAAATACATAACAATAAAAGAAAAAATGTTTTGCTGCTATTTTCATAAAGGACACAAAAATATTAGTAATGTCAGACAGTAATTGCAACTCTCCTCGTTTGCGTTTGTTAGCACTTAGCTTAGTTCCTGAAGTTGAAGAAGCCATAGTAAAGCATGTGACAAGTGTCCAGTAAGGGAAAGTACCTACACACGGCCAACGCTAAATAAGGAAAGTACTTCAATTAGTGCAACATAACGATGAATCCATCACGAGCGCGAATTGAATGATGATTCTGTGACGATTACGAAGGGAATAGTGACAACAAAATTATAATGGTGATATATGTATTGGAGTCTACGGAAGATGTCTGGTATCGTACCACCAGAATCTGAGGTAATTAAGTGATTCAGTAAAATACCACAAAACCCTGCCCTTAACTCGATCCAATTTACTCTCCCTGGCGAACTGACTATTGTACGGCGACTCGCCACACAATTTGAACACGTACCAATTAACTGTAGCAGACAATTTACCACAAAGAGCTTTCACCTCAAAGGACTCAGTACTGTAGGGCAGAAGCAGCAGTGTAGACAATTAATAATTTTTTGTTCACTTTTAAAAAAAATATTACTAAACAATAATATAAAATCATAACTCCATAGTAGCAGGGCCATAATAAAATACAATATGAAATGAACAAAATCAAAGGTTCCAAAGTATGCAATAATATCAAGGGGATCCAGAAGGTATTCTCTCCTCTGGAGAACAAGGAAGCCATGTCTTCTGCTCTGCACTTTAGTTGTGAACCTGCCAGTTGTACCCTAGAACCAAGGAGTTGTGCCTCCTCATAATGGGAGCTCATCTATTTCTATGAAGAGCATGCCAGCACCTTTCTCTCCTGTTGAGGTAGATTAGACAAAGTACTATGATCTAAAATTTGATTCAGGTCTTATTTTAAATAAATCAATAATAATTGATAATAAATAGCCTACTTGATTGTAGAAAGAAAATAATATTAGTCAATAAAAGTAATAATTCACATTTTCTTTTAATGGTGTGCAAATATCATATATATATATTATTCATCCCATCACAACAGTAACAGGGATAGAAAAAAATAGCACCAAAAACTCCTGAGAAGTTGAAGTTAACACACTGAAACTGCTTCTAACTTCTACCCGCTACACCAACCTTCTATCAAGCTCTCCAAAGACACCAAAGCAGATTCTTCCTTCAAGTCGCAGCTGTGAGCCGTGATATATCTATTCTAAACGAGTGACTCCAGGCGCCATTAATACGCCGCCGCTTCTTCATCGTCTAGGACCCTCCAGTACATTCCAGAAGTCTTGTACTCTTCCCCGCGGGGCTCACTCGCACAGTAACTCTTCTTCTTACCAGTTCTAATCAGAGCCGCCACCACCCGGAATTTTTCCCACAATAAATTGTGCGCTCAGAGTTTGGGGGCAGAGTTGAAGAATCAAATGAATACGAATCAATAGTTAGCTTCGTACCTAAAAATCGAAATTCAGGAGTACTGGATGGCCAGAATGAACTCGACGCATACACCATGTACAAGAAGCCATCATCATCTCTCTCCTGCTCGTAGATCTGATTCATAGTGGTGCATTTTGTACACGGGGTACACGCCACATTTAAAAGAAATTATGAGTTTTTTCTTTTAAAAAGGATACAAAAAAATAATATAAAAATATTACCGCCAGACGGTTATTGACGGATACCGCGATCATGACTATATACCGGTATATCGCCCAACCTTAGTTCCTGGTCGGTCTTTTTTCTTGAAACTTGGTTTATAAGAGCTGTCTGTTGGTGTCTGTTTTAACTGCAACAACAAAGTAAGCGTACATTGAACAGACAACGAGAAATAAATACATAGCATAACTCCTCCATTTGCGGTTTAGCTCTGGGGTTTCAAGTGGTACTGCACCCCTTAATTGAGCTATTAACCACCAAACCATGCAGTTATAAGGTAGAGGGATTAATTGACCACCAAACCTTCTCTCTCTCTCTCTCTCTCTCTTAACCACCAAACCACAAAGTTGTAAAATAGAGGGCTTAATTGAGCTAGTAACCACCAAACTACTCTTTAACCAGAAACCACAAAGTTGTAAGGTAGAGGGCTTAATTGAGCTATTAATCACCAAACCACAAAGTTGTAAGGTAGAAGGCTGGCCTTTAATACCCTCATACGGATAAGGTTAGCCTACCCAAGTAAATTCGAGTGGTTAGCAATAGTTGTACCAGTCTGTGTGTGAGCTGTAGGGATCCAGTCAAGTCAAGATTGTGAGACAATTGCTGGATCATAATATTATAAATGTGGCCAGTCTAAGAAGGACTGTCAATATAGCATCAGCCTTCATTCATGAACAAAAAAGTTGAGCTAAATACATAGCTACTATCAAATAAAAGCAATTTGAATATATTTGTATAATCAAGCAATATTATTATGTTTGATGACTAAGATAGCTTTACATCCAATTCTGCAAGTGAAGATGGATATGACTTAACTCCTTCTAGGAGGCAGATCAGCACACACACAAAAACTGGGGATGGGGGTTTGACAGGGTAGAAGACTGAAACTATAACTATAGCTAACTGCACTACTAGTTTTCTGTAATTCGCGTCTAATTTGTCCAAACAAAATTTAGTTAACTAATTAGCTAAATCGTTGACTTCACTTACACGTTTGCAGTAACTCCTCTTTTACAGAAGCAGATATTGGGGGCGGGGAATGTTGGATGAATTGGAGTGTTAAACGAACAAAATTCATGGCTTAAGCAGCTCTTCGCTATTCCAAATAGCCTGTAAGTCCGCCGAAAAACAAAATTAACTACTATTGTCTTTTCAAGACTTTATACGTTCTAAGTGGTATGCACCGCATTTTACCCATGCGCGTAAACTTACCACCGCTGCTCTAGGGGTGTGGTATGGAGTAGTGCAACTTGTAAACTCTGCGAGACCAGTTTGATCTAGTTTGCTTTATTACTCGAGGAAAGCGGACAATTATTGTTGTATTTTTTGTGGAGCCAGCGCCATAAAATAACATCATTTTTCAAAATAATATTCTAATTATTCAGTCATTCTCCGCTGAAATAATTATAATAATAGAAAATTTTTCTCTTTTTAACAGCCAAATTTTTTATTATAACTTAACCTAACGTTTCGACTTCTTGACCCCTGAAGAGGACTTTGGCAAGAAGTCGAAATGTCGGGTTAAGTTATAATTAAAAATATTGGCTGTTAAAAAGAGAAAAATGTCCTATTATTAAATTCTAATTGTGGCACAATTCCCACGTTAGTAGAGCTCTGCAGTATACGACATTGAAGTTACGATCCTTGGCAACAGTCAATTAACGTTAATTGATTCTAATATGTTTGCGTGGGTTGAGTGTGTAGGCGGTGTGTGAGCACCCTTAACCTGTATTGTCAGTGACAGTTAAGTTGTAAGTGAAATAACGCCAATAAAACGGTAAGCATCGCACTGTAGCACGGACGTAAAACGGGCGTTTCGTTTAATTGTAACCACCGTCTCCCGTCTTTTCGTAACAGTTAAACCGTTCGTTAATTCTTCCGCGTATTGATTGTTAACGATCGCCGTTTAGGAATACATTTAAAAAAGGGAGCCGAGGAGTCCAGCCGTAGTGCACAAGATGATTAGCTCAAGATTTAACAGAATTACCTGTCCTAGATAGTTTGGAGGCTCCCAGTGAGTTACATTCGAGGTTAGAGAAACAACTTAGAAGATGCCATTTTCCTTTCACTTAGTAAATGTAAAAAAAACAAAACTATGAAGCTACTTCATGATAGGACAAACTATTACCAATTAGCTTTATGCTTTTTTTTTTTTTTAATAAAACTTAAGCTTAGAATTGTTGGATGAAAAATTTCCCCCCTTTCCAGACTGTGGTATTACAGGCAAGCAGTTTTTACAAAGTCAAGAGTTCAGTCAAGTGGGAGGGGCAGGAAGCTTTTACCCAACTTTCTGCTCTCTCCCACCCACCCCCCATATAGTTGTGTGCCGTAAACAATATTTAACCTGATCAGTACAGAATTCTTCATTCTCAACTATTCTGATTAAAATTGATATATTAATGGGATGAATTGTGTGGATTAGACTGTAGAAAACTCTATAAAGGTGTCGCTGTGGTAGAAATGAGCAGCCAAGTTATGAAGTTAAACTAGGATTGTCTAGAATTAGATAAGGGAGGTCAAGGTTGCAGCCTAGGATTTAATAGTTTGGGATAGGGATATAGAAATATATAACTAACAATGCCTATGATTATTATGTTTCTGTTAGTGTTTATAGTGTACCCAACTCAAGTGACAGTACTGCCCTTATTTGGTCATATCCCTAATGGGTTTGTGGTAATAACACCACCCCCTCACAATGAAGCAGCTGACTTATCTAAAACCAAAGGGTGTTTAGGAAAAATAATAATATTCTGGCATTTGAATACTAACAAATGACAGAGTTATGATTACAAAGCCTAAGAGTGATACAAAACTATCATAAAGAATTGCACTGGTTTTAATATTGTTCTTATTGAAAAGATAAACCACAGGACAGTTCGCTGTGTGATTCTTCTGGAACTGTACTCTTTTCAGTCAAGCGATGTCATGAAATCCAGTTTCATTCACAACCGATGTTGGATAGCTTAATTCTGTTCATTTGACAGTTTGAGCTTTCTATGAAATATTGTTATTAATACTAATAACATTTTACTGCTCTTGTTAAAATGATTATGCTATACTGCTGTTTGATGTGCTACACCGAGCTGCAGCAAGTTTGTCACGACAAGCTACAGATCACACTTAGGTTGGTTAGCAATGGTACACAAAAAGTTTCTACCAAAGAATTAATATTATTACTACTACGACGACTACTACTAGCTACTTGTTCTTGGTGTTGTTGCTGCCAACTAGGAATGCAGCTTTACTGAATGTCCATCCTGAAAACATTATTAGCAAGAGAAAGGAAGAGGGCCCTTGCTCATGCAACTAACTAGCAGTGGTCTTCATGTATTTAAAAGACTCCTATAACTTTCCTCATTATTTTGGTTTTCTACCCACTCCAGGATGTCTCAGTGATCCTGGTGCAGTTAAATAAAATAAATATATAAAGACACAATTGGAAAAAGGCTTCTTTTTTTTCCTTTTAGCCAATAGTGCATTACTTCTGTGTTACCTGTGACAAGGAAAATAACCAAAAACCTCCTGATTCCTCCTGCACTAAATGCAGCATCTTCCCTACTCAGTATCTTCTTGATGGTGAAGTTTTTGACTGCAAGAAATTCCAGGTTCCAGGCGAGAGGCTCCTGGCGCTGGTAAAGTTAAAAGTGCGCGTCAATTTCTACCGTACCACGCGAACGGTCTAACCATTTAATTTACTGTTTTATGTAGAAATGGTGCGACGTTTTCTACAAACGGTACGGCCGTAGTACGTTCGCACATTTGACAAAAACCGGGTAAACTACAGCAACGTTTTTACCGTACTACGCCTGTCGCACGGTGCAAAACCGGCACGTTATTTTGACGCCTACTATAAAAATGAATAAATAAAATAAACTTGCAATACTATAATACAGATTAAATAAAGAAATAATAATAAAAGAAATAAATACTTATCCTAATAAAAAAGTATATAAATTAATTAAGAAAATATAAAAAAGGTAAGAAATAACTGACACATGAATCTGTAGGAACTAAATTTTGGCCAATAGATTTATGCTCAATTTTAAGATTTCTAGCCTACTAGAATAAGATTTAGGAACTACGCCGTATGAAACATGTAGAGGCTGACTAACACTAAACTAACTTAGTTTGTCTTATAGCATATGGGGTTTGAATACACTTTCAATAATCTTGTTTAAATAGGCAAATTCCAGCTGCAAATATATCGAACTCTCCTTCCCACTGCTACAACTCTCAATTTTCCCTTCGCCATTACCCCTCTTCTTTCAACTCACTCACTTTCTCTTCTTTAGAGCTTCTCGGCATGATCTTTCTCTTCTTCCTCATGGAAGTGTTTCTGCAATTCATCCGAGTCATCTTGCTAGAATTATACTCTGCCATAGTGTCAGTTGTGGTGTGGGAAATACCATCAGACAACTGGCTCAGCTGGAAGTTGGTCAGGAACAGGGAGGTGTGCTTTATCTGGAGTACACATAAAAGCGGAAAGCCTGTACTTGGCAACATGAATGTTTAGGAGTATAAGTATGTAGTTGCCGTCATTTGGAGCTGCTGGTATTGCTTGTCCAGCAAAACCATCGTGTTCTGACACCACCTACTAGCCTGGGGGAAGAGAAGGTGGCAACCACAACATGTATAAACAATAAATAAAAATGATTTTAATACCTGTAGAGAATTATAACATGAATATAAATAACTATTGCTACTGCATTTTGCAATACATCAAGAACCACTGTGTGGCGGGATACTTGCTAGTTTATAATAACTAGTCACACTCATCTATCACACTCTTTTTCTACTCACACACACAAATACGCTCTTTTTTTCTACTTACACACACACACACTCTTTTTCTACTCACACACAAACACGCTCTTTCTACACACACAAACACGCTCATTTCTATACACACACACAAACACACTCTTTTTCTACTCACACACACAAACACGCTCTTTTTCTACTCACACACACAAACACGCTCTTTTTACTCACACACACAAACACGTTCTTTTTCTACTCACACACACAAACACGCTCATTTCTATACACACACACAAACACGCTCTTTTTCTACTCTCACACACACGAACACGTTCTTTTTCTACTCACACACACAAACATGCTCATTTCTATACACACACACAAACACGCTCTTTTTCTACTCTCACACACACAAATACACTCTTTTTCTACTCACACACACAAACACGCTCTCTACACACACAAACACGCTCTTTTTCTACACACACACACACTTTTTTCTACACACAAGCACACTCTTTTTTTTCACCATTCTTCTACTCACACGCACACACAAACACTCTTTTTCTACTCACACACACAAACACGTTTTTTTCTACACACATAAACACGCTCTTTTTCTACACACGCACACACACTTTTTTCTACTCTCACACACAAGCACAGTCTTTTTTACACTTTTTCTGCTCACACACACCAACACGCTCTTTTTTCTATTCACACACACAAACACACTCTTTTTTCTCCAGATTATTAACTTACCCTTGCCTTTATCTGTAGCTCCTCCCTTTTTCAGCCGCTTGCAATTTTAAATATGCATGCAGTCTTTGTTCTGTTCCAGTTAATGGATGATTCGAATGATTGATGTTCAGATAATTGATGTTCCACTGTATGTACATGTATATTTAACACACAAACATACACACAAACATACACACTGTTGTCAGGTTATTACAAGGAGCTAGCCTAGTGTCAGAAATGGCACTTCAGTTGGTGATGCCTGCATTATCATCTAGCAATGTAGACCTATTGGAACCAATACTTCTCTACTACCAACACACACTGGAGAACACTTACTGGCCATCACTTCAGCAGTGAGAGCTGGTCAAATGCGCTTCCAGTGATAGCTTTTGAGGTCAAAGGTGAAGGTCAGCCTTTCTGCACAAAAGGTCGTTAATGGTTATACTAGTGGTGTGCTTGAGTACAAATGGCGAGCGAGCCTTAAACTACACTATTGTTAAATTTGATTTCAACAACTAAAGCTACTAAAATAAAGTAGAGTTTTTTTAATTACGTAAGCGGTAAAGGGGTTTCAATGTCATAGTAACCGCTCCCGCAACAGTTTGTATTGAAAAAGAAGCAACAAAATCAAATCACGTTATTTAAAATTTTCTTTGTGATATTCTTAATAGTAGTTGTAACGCACAATACTTTCACACAACTGAACATACCTACGCAAGACTTACCTTCGTGGTTCGTCTAGTGGACAATGCATTTTTAAGTAAATACTGTTGAGTAGGGCTTATAACTGTGACAAATAGCGTATTAACTTACCACCGCCACTAACTCGAATAGAAATGGAGCCCCCATAAGTTTTTGAGTTTTAACTGCACCCGCAAAACAATTCAAAGCCGTAAACAATTCAAATTCTAAGGTGATACGGGTAATGGTCGCTAAACCGGAGGATTCTGTTTAGTGAAGTTTGGGACGGGGTCGAATGCGGAGCTAACACAAAAATACGGAGGGTCAAAGTACAAAATGGCATACGTACGTCCATACATATAAATACACAAACATCCCCGATTTTCAATTGTGTTACCCCTGTAAGTGTCTCGCTCGCTACGCTCGCTCGCCAATTAATTCGAAAGACGTTATGTGCAGATCGGCTGACCCTCACCTTTGACCTCACGCGATGTCTTTGCGCGCGCTCTTGTTGCTAGCTTTCACCTTCGACCTTTGTGGAAAGTTGTCCTTGGTGACCCTGCAAGATTGATTTAGGAGGTGGTTCGTTAGGTTGGTTGCTCGCTGTTGGCTAGGCTACATTTGTGCTACCTGTGTGCTACCTGTGAGTGATGATAAAGGAGAAGAGGACTGCAAAGGCAGGAATTCACTTATGCTATGCGATAACAAGTAAGTGTACTAAATACTGTATGTGTAGTGTTTAATAGATAGCTAATGAATTGTATTTAGGAGTTTTGCAAATTATTTGACATGACAAAAAAAACAGAGTTTTCTTTAAACACCTCTCCCAGCCAAACTTGTAAAACATGTAACTGTCTGAACTAATCATTTCTGCTGCCAATTCATTGCTGAAAGTGTGGGTTATCGAATACAATTTTATATTATTATAGTATGAGTAATAGCACAGGTAACAGTGCTATTAGGGATCAATAGCACTCGTCAAGCAATTGAAAAAAAAAAATATAAAAAAAACAACATTAATCCACCACAACTAGCGACACAAGGGCTAGCGCACAGAAGTGTCATACGATCATCTCATGTGGGTACGTCTCGTTATGGAGACCGCGAATCCCAAAGGGCCGGTTGGCTCTCCTCCGGAGAATCCTCGCGCGGGCGTGGAAGACGTGCGTCGCATCCCCCTCCCCGGCTGGGCCCTTGGGGCACCGGGAGCTATGGTTTCAAGGGGATTGCTAATTCGCGGGAAATATCCAATGCACGAAGAAACACTGGCCGCACGTAGCGGAGAAGCAGCAGATGATGCAAGGTGTGCCCACCCAACAGCCTGGTTTCAGGTAAGCTCGCTCCTCTTGAGTGCTATTTCAATTGCTTTACGAGTGCTGTTGATCCCAAAAGTACAGGTTACCCGTGCTGTCACTCGCTAATAGTAGGCTTTTTTTTTTTTATCATTTGCACTTGTAGCTACACTGTATCAGTCACTCACTATCTTTGTATTTCAGTTAGATTCCTCTGGAATTTCGATTTCAACCTATTGCTCCTCTTAAAATGTTGAAAACTTTCCGTCTAATATGGGTAGAGCTTCTGTGGTACAGAATGACATTGTCTCCAACTAGAATCTCTCCAACTGTACGTTTCCAAGGTTAATACTGCATGCGTGCACACTTATCCGTATTATTTTACTTAGCTATGTGGTATTTCACTTAGTTTCCACTTAGTTACCGTGCTATTTCACTTAGTTACGTGCTATTTCACTTTCTCTGTGCGACTTCAATTGAAGAGTGATTTTCCCACACAATTTTGAATGGGCAATTTACTATTAGATTTAGAATTGCTGTGACAATACGCCATCTGACAAGGAATAGTCTGAGAGAACAAACTCAAAACCTGTTTCATTTTGGTTTTTTTCATATACATGTTCCATATTATCGTCAGGAGTGGCAGTAAACACTCGGCCACTGTAACTAATGAAATGCCCCCCCCCCCCACCTCCCTAGTACTTTAGTGAGATTGTGTTGTTGTTTTTTCCCATTAGTGTACTGGCAATTTTTAATTAACAGTGGTATTACATGATGACAGTGGCTAAGGTGTAAGGCTAAGTAGGAAAAATAAATAATACAAAAAAAAAAAAAGAGTGGGGGGAAATTTTTATTCTAAGTCTTGACACAGAATTACATCTTATAAGGTATATTGCATGATTAACTTTAATGTCGATTGCCTCCCCCCATTCACATTGTCTAACTAGCTCCCCCTTGGGTGACAAGCCGGAAGAGCCCTAATGATGATAGGGATAATAGGGTGTTGAACTTGTCTACAATCAGTTAGGGTTGGGCGGTATCGCGGTATTTAGTCACGGTTACGATAAAAGAAATCATACCGAGTAACGCGGGAAATACCGCGATAAATTGCGCATGCGCAACGCATAGAGTTCCAGCTGTATTTTACCGTTTTTTAGTGATGGCGTCTGGACAGCAACTTACCGAGAAATGCGGTACAAAATCTGCTGTATAAAAGTATTTCGGTTTAATCGCGGATGATAGTGGCGGAGGCAGCCAACAGGACAATCTTGTTTGTCGAATTTGCGGCATGCAAGTTAGGGCGGCTACTGGGAACACTTCGAACTTGCTATCGCACCTAAAGAACAAACACCCCAAGGTTCACAGTAAAGTCAGGCTCCTGATGAAGAGAGAAGGTGAGAAACGGTCTGGAACGACTGACACCAACCAGCCAACACTTTCTTCTGTGCTATAGCAGTCCAGCCGTATGAAAGAGGCGGGAGACGATGGCTGGAGCTGATAGATTCTTGAATATCAACTTATAACTAAAATACTTGCTGAAAAAAAACTTTTTCTATCATTATTTTGACAATGACAATTCTCTCATTTATACACTTTAATTTAAATTAAAAAAAATAGTTGTTAGTTACTCATACCGCAATTAATTTTATAATATCGTACCGTGATGGGAATAACCCAATATCGCCCAACCCTACAATCAGTATGGGTCATGAGATCCTCAGAAGTGTGTCTAAGAGTTGGCCAGAGATATATTTATCGAATTGACAGTGGTTAGTGTGCAGCAGTTCAATATGATGGGATTTCTTGGATAATATTTGTTTGACTAGGTATAAATATACTTGATTATTAAAGTTCAATGTTTTTTTTTTTAATAGCAGCCTAAATGTTTGATTAATAAAAACATTTAGGTATAACTAGTGGTTTGAACTTTAATAATCAAGTATGAATGATGGGATGGAAGTCAACGGCTTCTATATCGATATCTGAACACAGCTGATGTCTTTTGTAGTAGGCCTTCACTATGTATATAGAAATTTGTAAGTAAGTAGCTGCAGCCAACAACTCCACATTAGTTCTCAAGATGTCTGGTCGAAGCATTTATTTGAAGTGAGAATTCATATCAGGTGGATTTATTGAAGTTAAATGGAAACAAAAACAATTGCAGCCCCATTTAATGCAGCCACCTAAGTCGATCACTTTAAAGAATCATAAAAAATACAATATTAAAGCTATATGTGACATACGGTAATCAAAAGATGTCTAAAAGACTGCTCATTCTGACAATGGCAAAACCTTCTTTTGCTATGTAACCTTTACCAATTTTTTGTACCATTCGATCAGGAGTTTACAGCTTCTTGTTTTACAACCTTTGAGGCTATTAAAAGCTTCTGGCGAGTTATTTTACCATCACTTCATCCTTGGTCGTAACTTGTGATACCTAATTTTTTAATCAGTGAATGAGTATTGATCAAAACTGAATCCTGTCATTCATTAGTAGTGTATGCCTGTGTGTGTGCAACTAGTTTCCTGTGTAGGAATGTTTCTTCTATAATATATAGAGCTGACGTTTCTTCCCTGTCACTAACCTCTAAAATTAATGTTGTTGTGTTTTTTTTTACCACACTGTCTTGACCGTTCTATTTCTGCATTATACTACAGTATGTGTTCATGCATGCCTCTACCTCTTGTTGTGTTACAACTGACTCCAATCTAGAGATCCAGAACCGCCGTGTTAGTGAATATTTTTAAGAGACTATACCTCTCAGCTAGAGTTTGAACTGTTTCTAACAATTTCTTGGTGGGATTAGCTTGCAGAGTATAAGTTGAATTTCATGATTGCATTTATTCACTTCAATGTGTTTTTTTTTCTATTGCTTTTCCTTGTACTGGGATGGAGTGGGTGAAGCTGCTTTCGATGTCTCTGACTTAGACTAGCTGTGAATGATGGCTCAAGAAGTGTCAACATTTGATCATAGAGTTACCTGACATTACTGTAATGATGGCAAGTGAGTGTTCTCTAGAGTGTGTTTGTAATATAAGGAAGTATTGGTTCCAATAGGTCTACATTGCTAGAATGTGTCACCAACACTCAGAGCAATTAGTGGCTCTGGCTAGCTTGTTGTGGTCACCTAGGACAAAAGTGTGTGTGTTTGTGTCAATAAATATACATGTAAATATGTACGTCAAGTAATGTTATCAGATGTCACTGTATATGAGACCAGTACTATCGCAAGATGTTGATAATCTTAGTGATCTGAATGCTAGTTCGTACTCTGGCAAGTTTCTGAAGGCTGATCTTATGCAATATAACCTGTGATTTCCCCCTAAGTGAATTTGTGCCTCCCAAAAATTGCTGATTTAATTCCTGGGGAACACTATTGTAGTCATAAGGAGTGACTAATGCAGTAACATTAACACATGATCCTGTGACTGTTCTGTTGGAAGATGTCTATTATTTCAGCTAACTTTATTTTGTGTAATCTATGACCTTCAGTGGCATTGGCATCAGCTGTGTCTAGTTCAGTTCTAGTTAGGAGGTTATACCTCCATGTATTCTACATAGCAATGAGTCTATATGTAGGATAACAAGTTCTGTTCTGTTAGTCAGTTTTGTCATTTAGTTGTTATGAGTTTCATACCAGCTGCAGCTGTACCAAGTAGAACGCTTGGTTTCCCTCAGTTGGAACATCTCTAAAACTGCGGAACGTTTTAGTTGTTTTAGAACCTTTTAGAGGAGCCCTGCAATGGCAGTCAAGTGTGGGCACATCTGAACATTTTTTCAAATTTTATCCATCTGTGTCTCTGGCTTGTAGTTTATAAGCACATTATTTATTCCTGACAGGCTTTAGGATCTATTTTGATCACGTCATATTTAATCTCGCTTTACTGGACCCTTTACCTACTGCTATGCGGCAGGTAGGCTGACATTAAGTAGTTTGTTCAGTTCCCCTCACTAATTGGGAAGACCACAAACAATAGATGACATAATAAGGTGGTATATCCTGTGACGTAAGACTGCTCTAACTTTTTGTGTGTGTTGTATTTCTATATGGCTGACTGAGTTGAATAATTCATGTGCCATGAAATATCTTAGTGGTTATTCAATCATTCTCGGCTGAAATAATTATTGGCTGTTAGAACGAGAAAAATTTGCTATTATCTTAGTGGTTTTACCCACAGTAATTAAGCCCACCATCACATCACCCGAGCCCAGGTAAAGGTCGGCAGAGGACCTGCAAATACTGCGACCATTCGCTAAGCGATCACGTGTGGGGTGTCACATGTGGAGCAATGGCATCCGGGCACAATTACATTAGTCCTAATAGCCACTGTTCTCAGTGCTTGTAGCCTAAGCCTAGCAGCTACCTGTTACTTCCTTGCCAGAATGGCTGGTTCACCCGGCACTATTAGCTCTCTAAGGATGGCTGCTCATCAGTGGTGGTATTATTTAAATAGTAAGGGGCTGGAGATATACACTACTGTACTCTGTAGGTCAGGTTGGTCTAAATCATCAATCAGTGGTAAATGGCCTTCATTGATGCAATCAGCTGAAAATAGGAGTTCTATGGCTCGATAATACATGGGCATGCTGCTGGTCCATTGTCCTTGCTTAACTAGTACAGTTATGTTATGAGTTGGACTCTAGTTCTAATGCTGTTACTCTACCCAACAGTTGCAATCTCTAAATCACAAAATCATGCTGCCAACCCTCGTTATGATCAGGCGTAGGCCTTCGTTACAGGTGTGGGGTGCATTGCCGGCTCCCACTCTTCTTATTCGAACCTTCATGCAAAAATTTATGATCATCATTGTCCATTGCATGTTAGTAACTATGTGCAGTATTTAGTAATGGCCGTATTGCCAAGATTGGCTCTGTCAAAGTGATCAGTATTCTCGAAAGCTTGGAAACTCCTGAATCAGTCAGGTTGCCTGCTGTAATTGATATTTATGCTGACATGAGAGTGTTACATGAGAAGGGAGGCTGAGCAAATAAGGGTTACATAATGAGAGAGATTAGAGAATGAACTGTAGTGCTGGATGTGTCTTGGGACTCATAAGCCACACTACACTATTGCCAGTGTGGCATTATAGAGAGCATGGGTAGGCGGTTCTAGTACATATAGTTAGATTTCCACCAAATAAAGGTGTGATGGTCTGTCCGGGGCCCCTTTGAAAGTGTCTATGCAGGGCACGCTGCCCTTCACTCTATTTATTCTCACACTATCACAGTCGCTGCCTGTCTATTCTCACACGATCAGGCTCTCTGCCTGTCTATTCTCTCACTCTCGCTACATGTCTATTCTCACACGATCAGGCTCTCTGCCTGTCTATTCTCTCACTCTCGCTGCATGTCTATTTTCTTACTCTCAGGCTCACTGCCTATGTATTCTGCACTATCAGGCTCACGGCCGTCTATTCTCTCACTGTTAGGCTCGCCGCCTGTCTAGTCTTACACTATCAGGCTCATATTCTCTCACTATCAGGTATACTGCATGTCTACTCTCACTCGCAGGCTTGCTGTCATCTATTCTCTCACTCTCACTCAGGCTCGCTGCCTGTCTATTCTCACACTATCAGGCTTCTGCCTGTCTATTCTCACTCTCACTCAGGCTCGCTGCCTGTCTATTCTCACACTATCAGGCTCACTCTCTATCTCACACTCAAGTTACTGTCTATCTGTTTTCACACCCAATGCTGTTAAGGCATTCTTGCTCTCTAGCTCACCAATGCATTCGTGCACTCTCGGGCTCACTGCCTATGTATTCTCCTACTCAAACTAGCCACCTATCTAGTCCCACACCCGGATATCTAGTTCCAACTATCAGGTTCGCCGCCTATCTCGCACTCGTGTGCTGCCTTGCCACAGCCAGACTCACCACTGGTGTATTATCGTGTTTGAGTATTGTTCTTGTTCTTACCCATCCTCACACTCAGACTTGCTGCCTATCTAGTTGCACATCATCATACTCTATCTGTGCACTCTCAGACTCACTGCCATCCAATCTTGCACTATCAGACTTGCCTACCTAATCTCGCACTAATGCCCAGGGCCTATCTATTCTTGCATACACTATCAGGCTTGCTGCCTATGTTTTCTCAAGCTTGCTCCTTAGGTATTCTCAGGCTCACTACCTATGTATTCTCAGGTTCACTGCCTATCTATTCTCAGGCTCACTGCCTATGTATTCTCTGACTCACAGCCTATGTATTCTCAGCGCTGCCTGTGTATTCTTTGAGCTGATGGAAGCAAATTAATTTAATATTAGAATTCCACCATGTGTTAAAAATGTTACTGCAAACATGTCTTGTATCTATATCAGAAAGGCCAATCTTCCTGTAGCACATTGCCCAGTTTTGTGAAGTAACATGTAACGTACGTGTATTACATTGAGCGACCAATAGTTTAGTTACATGTATTACAAGTGCAACATATGTAGTATTCTTCAAAATATTTATGTAAAGATGTTCTGATGTTTTGTACTGCTTAGAAAAATTTAGTAGAATATTTTACAATCTATCTTTATTTCGCTCTCTGTTAAATTCTCAGGATTATCTCAAACTGCAAGAAATTATTTGCTCATATGATTACGACGTGACGATAAGGGGACCTTTTCCACAACAGTTAGTACCCTATGTGAAGCCAACAACTTCATGTTTTCTCAAACTTTCATGTTTTCTCTGACTTCCAGAACAACTATAACATTACATTTTATTTCATCATTAGTATTCACGCATGCTTATTTGTTCTTATTTTCGTGTACCGTCGATCATTGTGCATCGTCGATGTTCCATTTTTTGTTTATATTTATCACTTAGAACACTGTCATTGACTGTTCTTACTGGAACTCTGACGCTACCATACCCGCTAGTGGGTCTTCACTGCACTAGTTACTCTGTTTCTGCTTGGTGTAGTGCGTGTCAATAGACTACGCTGGGATCAAGTCCTCAACTTGCTGGATAGTCCCTCTTGTACATGCACACTGAGGGCTAATAATAATAGTAACAAATTGTAAAGATTTCGTGTGTTAATATTAACTTATGTTCTTCGTATTCATCAATCACCAGCGTTATTCATTTAAAATCATATATAAATTTTAGTTATTTTGAATGTAAATTCAATACAGACCACTGTGTGTAAGTATTGCTGATACGTTTGTAGTTGGGATTTAGTTTGTATTGCAAGTAAGCATTGATCTTTAGAAGGATCCACAACACCTTGTGTATTGTATATCAGATAGGATTGCAATCTTCTCTTTGAATCTCTCTAGTGAGAATGTTCGCGGATTCTTCATCATAAGTGATGTGTTCCACCTCAGTTTATTTATCTTATTATAACAATCTTGTTTCAATACTCTATACTTGTATTGTATATGCCACTTAATTGTTTTATTTATCCCGCCCTTATAATTGTTATATATTTTTTGGTTAAAATGGCCCAGCTCCCCCCCTCCCCAATTCACGCGCCTGAAAATATTTAACGATTTACACCCACACTAATTGAACCACAGTTAACCACTTGCTGACTAAGCAAGAACAAACTGCTCAATGTCAGTCTACCAGACCCTTTTCCCGCGAGACTACTTAGAGCCCACCCATACCAAATCATCTTCCTACACCACTGTTGCATTGCTCTTAAATTTACTACTTTTGCATTGTTTGTAACAAAAGGAGTCCATCTGAATACTTTCTGACTGGCAAGCAACACCCCATTTTTGTAATTAGAGCAAGCCATCCAACATTTTGATGCCATTTGTACAGGATCCTGATAGATATGAGCACAATGTTGCAATCATAAGTACTGGTACTGTCTGTATCACATGCACTTACATGAACAACTGTGGCATGTAAAATCATTGAGAAATGATAGTTTCAATTATTACAAATTATTGTATCATCCCTTGAGTAAATTGTAGAGCTTTTGCTGCTATGTCTGTACAAATTAAAGTTTTTGTTGTGGGGCTCGTCACACCTGTTTCCTCATGTACAAACTCATATATTGTATACACTTACACATGTACATGTGTGTAGTATATAAAGTGCCACTGTGGTCTCCTCTTTCATTCATGTTAGTAAGAGGTACTTTCTTGCTTTTTTTTTTCCTTCTTACATTCATAATGTATATTTAGTTTTCTAATTAAGCATTCCTATTTAATGGTTATTATTGAGACCTTTATTGAGTAGAGATGAGCAGTGTAACATCAAGTGCTGTGCTGTACTGTAGTGAAAACAGCATTGTGTTCCTGAAAGGAGCACTGGACCTTTGGTAACATGTAATTACTTTCCCTTCTTTGTTACAGGTTTGAGATGCAAGAGTGTCCAAGGAATTGCCGTGGATACGATTCCAGTGATGATTCAATCCTTGTTTGAAGGAAAATCTACTGGAACATTGAGGACAACTAAACTTATCACTGACACTGTTATAATCCAACTCTTTAAGAGCTTCTTCATACTGGAAATTTACAGTATTTTATTTTTATGGAATAGTTCATCAGTATTTTGTCAATGGCATTGGGAATGTTATACTAGCTTACAAGCAGACTGCATTTTCAGAATAAAGTTGACTAACATAGTACTCAAGGTTTCTTCAGTTAGTGACCTCTTAGTGCTGCCTTGAGTCATCACGTCGATCGTACTTAAGTTGTATTAACTAGTAATACAATGCTACCATTTACTCTAACACATTGGAGAAATATTTCTATGAACAAATTGGGGTGGGGGAGGGGGGAAGGGAGGAGGAGGCGAGTGAGATGCATGGACATGTACTTGTATGTTGCTCTCACTGTCGCTACTAGATACATACACAATCATGTAGTTTTGCTCCATTCACTTTATGGAGTTGTGGTCTGTCGACTTAAGAATATGTGTCACCAGTATAACATTTACTTCAACTTTTAGAATAAGCAGTCACGCCCAAAATTGAAGCCACACCCTTTGATTGTTGTGTGAACAAGTATTATAATTATAAAACTACAGTTGCAAAATATTGATGTGTACCTACAGCTATTTTTCCAATGTACTAGCATGATTGAGGTGCTGCTTGGGGTGGGTCTGTCGGCACACAAATGGTCAGCCCCGCAGCGATGGTCAGCCCCCGCAGTAATGGTCAGCCACCCAGAGATGGTCAGCCCCGCAGCAATGTTCAGCCACCCAGAGATGGTCAGCCCCGCAGAGATGGTCAGCCGCGCATGCGCATGTGCTTAAGGTTCAAAGTTCATTTGATCGGCCTGCGCTCTGAGGTCAAAGGTGAGGGTCAGCCGTTCTGCACATAACGTCGTCCTATTAATTCTATTCGCGTGCTTCTTCCAATAGCGCAATATCTTATGAATCTACTTTACACAGTCTGCATTTTGGGTGTGGTGGGTCGGAGATAAACAGAGAATGTGGGAACGCCCAATTTTGGACAACAGTAGAATCTAGTCTGTACGCCAGTTATGGCGGAAAGCCAGCCACGAGTTCCTACTGAGGATGGGGTGAGCAGGTAGCTAATCCCTAGCTGATTTATAGATCGAGTGTTTGACTTACCTAGTTACTAGATCCATTGTTTGTTTATTAGATCCAGTCTTTTTCACTGGCCCACTGTTTGTATAGATAACTTTTACAAAAGGTTTGAAAGGGAAATCACTGCTACCTACGCACATGCCAAGTGCTTAGCATAATTTCAAGCATAATTTTTTCAAAAACTGAAATAAAAGAAAGAGATGAATTAAAGTCTGAGCATTCGATAAAACTAGGCATCAGTAACTGGAAAAATAGAGGGGAATTTATGTCTGAGCATGATCATAAAAACACTAACAAATAGAGAGGGAAACTAATGTCTGAGCATGCTCACAACAAATGCACTGGCAACTGGAAAAAAGAGAGGGTAAAAGCCATGTTCCTGAGCATGCTCTTGAA
>WLWD01004658.1_pt1 | contig 21692 bp, 15 predicted proteins | sample 6712731 | NCBI WGS metagenome assembly WLWD01 (sample SAMN12718690, study PRJNA576275) | sponge metagenome | isolation source: marine sponge | host: Mycale hentscheli | place: New Zealand: South Island, Marlborough, Capsize Point | collected 2014-11-01
AACCGCTACCCAGGAAGAGGGTCTGGACTACTGCCTTACTGCCTTCACTTGCAAGTGAAGGCGATTCGTTCCATTCCTCCAGATTCTGGAGGAACAAACTTTACAAGTATAACTTATGAAAGTGGGTGTGATTTATAAGGGTGAGGTCCCATTTTTGTGCTGCAAATTCGCTTAATATCCAAGGGTGTATCCAAGTGAGCCAGAATCTCTAATAATGATTGCATCTCATGGCTGGCCATGCTACACTTAGTTGGCTTCCTCCAAACCATTGGTCACTTTAAAAGCACTGGTCGAGTTTTCAAACTTTCGAATTGAGTGCACTCTACGAATTAGATGATTCCATAAGAGTTTTATTGCATTCTAATTTATGATGTCATGATTACATTCCACTGAAACGAGTAAAAGCAGCAGTCCAGACCCTCTTCCCCACATAGTGGAGGTAAAAGGTCTGGCTTGCGAGCCTAATAGCTATCATGGAACCTCATTAACTATTATTCTGAATTACCTTACACCATGTGTACACCGTACTATGTGTACTAGATATGTTGCTGGAGTATACCCTATGTATTCTTGATGATGTCTTACCACAACATGCAGTGTATATGTATTCTAAATGTTTTCTTAATAACATGATAATTATATAGAATTCTTAGACAGTAATACTGATTAATTTATTAGCTAGCTCTGTGGTAAACAATTTATAATAATAAAAAGTCTAAAAAGTTTTGAAGAGTTTGATGAATCAACTATCCAGGGCCATGCTTGATGTGCCATCTGTCACCATCCCGAGCTACTAGTGTTTCTGTCATAGCTGCAGTCCTCATCAAAGCCCCACTTACTTCTCACCTTCTAAAAAAAATTACAAAAATTGGCTGTAAACAATACCACACTTGCATGAAGTATATTCGGTGAATAACATGAGATAACTTTGTAAAAAAAGTGCCAATCCGTGAACAAAGTAACTCAACTATCACAATCATTCCGCCACACACACAACTTCAATTCTGACAAATCATATGGGTCTAATCACCACGAGATAAGGAAAAGATAAGAGCACAAAAATTTGCAAAAACAATAGGAGAATTGAGTAATTTAAATACTACTAAATGTCATTTGATGCAATACAAAAGATCGAAAGACAAAGGGAAAAAAAAAAGAAAGAAAAAAAGGAAAAAGAAAAAAGAAAAAAAAAAGAACATGAACAAAAAGCAAATAAATAATTTATTAATCAGAAGTAGCTAAGCTGATCTTTTGTCAAAGTGACATTTTTTTATGAAGAATAGCACACAAGCAACAATATAAACTTGAAGTGATGACAAAGTAAAACAAACAAACAGTAACAGCAACAAACAAACAAACAAAAAAAAGTGTTATATAGAGCAAGTAGCCTGTAACTCTTATAGATCATTCCGGTTCTATTATCGATAGGCATAGCTTCTGGACACCATGGAAAATTAAATTTATCAACTGGCATAGCGTACAAACATTTACAAAAACACCCAAATAGTAATACTGAGTTATATAATACTTGTTATTTTTTTGTTTGTCTTTTGCTAGGAAGGAGTGGCTACACTGTGCTTGTGACTTGTGAGGAAAACACACTACCAGGAAGGTTTTTTGAGAGAATATTAGCCCGCATGATTACGATGATTTTTTCATATTATAAAATTATTTACTTTTGCGAAGAGTTGCACCACTCAAATGAATGTTAATACTCCACGGCTTATTTTGATGGAACTTTGTCATAGGAAGGAAGAATAGTATGTGTGTGTGTGATATGTGTGTGATGAGTGTATGATGTGCGTGTGTGGTGCGTGTGTGTGATGTGTATGATGAGTGTGTGTGTGTGTGATGTGTGTGTTTGTGTGTGGTTCTGGTCAATAATTGGGGGCCTGTACGATAATGCAGTAACGACCGATACCTAATGATTTTATCAAAATGTATACTGTGTCTGTTTATTGACCACTACGAAGTTCATAGTACTGATTCAGAACTACTCTCTATGATCACTATATCATGTGGAGTGTGGCCAATGATCTTGAGCTGTACTATAAGATGTGCATTATTTGGAACATCAATCCTAAAACACATCCTACACGACAGAACCACATTATGAATTGGTATTAGCATAGCTTCAGTCATTACATAAAAAAAGGAAAAAAAAGACGAATTTGGTACGTACTCCAGTCAGATAAGTTGACTAAAGACTTTAGAGAGACATTCAATGAAACAGTGTGCTGTGTATTAATTATTGAAACCACAATGAATCTGAATTCTTATCACAATGTTTCAAACTTCATGCCACCACAAGGATAGAAAACTTTTGTGGCGACTATATATAATATTACTGGTAACATTCTTGGTAAATCAACTGCATGCTGCAAGAAATTATTAGCTCACATGATTACGACGTGATAAAAGTGGGCGTTACCAATTAAAGCTAGTACACACAGAGCTGATAGCTTCACGTTTTCTCAAAAATCAGCCCAAATTTATAAGTAGCACAATATAAGATCTTAAATCTTTATTCTGAGTAAGTTCATACTTAAATCAACCATTAATTGTCAGTAATCTTTTAAAGTTATAATATTACAGATATACAGACACACAAACAGACAGGACGACTCACTGGGACCCTCTAGCGCATACAGTGAATAAATGACTGACTACACCCATTTACAGTCCTTCCACATTTAAAAGAAAGTTCATGGAAGCTACTGTAACACTATTGTAAAAACAATACATATCTACTATATGATATATAAATGGTTGACTTATACCTTTCAGTTTACAGTCCACTTCTTCTGATTAAGTTCCATCCCTCCCAATCCCTTACTGTAGACTTGAGGAACTCCTATAAGAGGAAAACATAAATAATTTAAGTAAAAATAAATAAATAATACAAATAACTGTACAACATGCTCCAATATACTGTCACCTGTTGGTATTGTGGTGTTGGTACCTGTGGCTATGTGTGTCTGTATGTGTGTGTGACATTTTCCATACACACCTCAAAATGTGTATTATTTCAATAGAGACAGCATAGCCAATTCTTTCTGTAAATATATTGTGTTGTGTTGAAGACCAAAGCGAAAACCAAAGCTGAACATTCCACTTGTCAATATTTATCATTTCACCATCATTCCACGTTTAGCTAGCATGCACAATTCTTCCTTGTTTGTACAAGTGCATTATATGCACACACACACCTTTGCATGCACACACACACGCACACACACACACAAATTTACTGGATATACCAACACAAGATTTTTATCGTATTCTCTTCATGACTTAGACTATCCTTACTGTGTTATCCTAGGAAATTTATTTTATTACCCCTTGAACATTTTTTGTCCAATTGGTAAACCAATGGATTATGTACAAGCTAAGCCATGTTTCCAAAGCCTATACTATGCTTCATTGAAGCAAGTTAAAATTTTGTACGATCGTTTTTGCACTATCCCCGTAGCGTTTAATGGTCGATACAAGGCCTTAGCTTGCTGCTATGGAAGAGTTTCTAGCTAGAAAATATCTGTGAATTGCCGGAAAAGCTTAACTGTTTTTTTTTTATTACCATTTTAGTAAACGGTGTCGGCCGTTTAGTCCAAACGGTACGGAACACAACGATAAATACTACGGTAAAAAAAAATACCCTTTTGCGGCCTTACTACGGAATGGAATGCGAAACTTTTTTGTCTCCTACTGTATACTGACATGATCACTACAACACTTGTCAGTTTACTCTATACTTCCCAGTACATTACAGAGGGACCCTCACTGCTACAATTTGTAATGTTGGACCATTTTTCCTGTCAAAACCTGCTATCTAGGTCAACAACATGCTAACACAAAAAAGCGAGGGTCAAAGTACAACATGACATATATGTCTACACGCAAACTAGTATGAATTACAGGCCTTAGCATACTTCAATATGGTTGTTGAAAATGAAATGTGTTTACACATTCACTGACGACGGAAAAAAATATAGTGCTGCTGGGTCTGCTATGCTTGTATAAACTAGTGATGTGCCTGAGCACAAATGGCAAGCGAGCCTAAAGTTATACTATTGTTAAACGATTGATTTACATTCATGCTATTAAAAAAAATCGAGATTTTGAAATATGTATATAAGGTAAAGGGGATTCAAAGCCATAGTAAGCACACCCCACAACAATTTGAATTAAAAAAAAAAAAAAAAAAAAAAAAAAAAAGCAACAAAAAAACAAGTCCCGTTATTTAAGTGTTTTCTTTGTGATATTCATTAGCTAAGTAGTAGTTGTAACGCATAATACTTTCACACTTAACTGAACATACCTGTGCAAGGCTTACCTTGGTGGTTAGTCTAGTGGACAATAAACTGTCAAGTAAATAGTTCGTAGGGCTTATAAATGTCAAATCGCTATTCACTTACCACCGCCACTAACTCGAATAGAAATGGAACTCCCAAAAGTTTTGGGGTTCTAACTGTACCCGCAAAATAATTCAAAGCAGTAAACAATTCAAATTGAGGATGATATGAGTAATGATCGATAAACCAGAAAAATCTGTTTAGTGAAGTTTGGGACGGGGTCAAATGCCTAGTTAATACGAGAGGGTCAAAGTACTAAATGACGTACGTACATCCAAACATATATATAGACAAACAAACATCCCTGATTTTCAATTGCGTTACTCCTGTAAGTGTCTCGCTCGCTTCAATCGCTCGCCAATAAAACAAAAAGTTCAGGTGTTTAGGTCTGCTCCAATTAGCTTGGACCCACCACTCACTGCTCGGCAGATCCATTTCTTTATTTTATCAAGACAATTTACTAACTTATGTAATTAGTGGCGTGGGCAAAAAGAGGAGGTCGAATGTTTCATATTAATGAGTAAAAAATAAATAAACAAGAGCTAATTTTCGCGTTCTAACAGGCAATATTATGTTAATTAAAACCTAACTGGGTTAAGTTTCAAATTAATTTAATATTGGATATTAGAACGAGAACATTTGCTTATTATTAACATTATTTCAGCTGAGAATGACTTCATAACTTACTACTACTTGTTGCACAGTTAAGCAAGTATCATCAGCAGCTTCTTCCCAACACATGCTGACATGCCTATGCTTCACTGAAACACCAGCCACCCCAGCTCTCTGAAATGGGAAGTCTGAGCAACACTAATGCTTTCCCTAACCTGTCCAGCGACGGCGGAAGCGCGACCGCAGCTATAACAGCTCAAGACCCACGCTCTGTAAGGACTTCCCAGAGAAAGCAAAATGGAGCTCACTGCTTGGGTGGAAAGGACTAGGTCGGAGGTTGGGGGGTGATGACCCGTGTACGCGCATAGGCCAGGATTCCAGTTTCACCCGCTACTTCCCATCCAAGGTCCCCGGGAAAGACGTTATGTGTATAACAGCTGACCCTCACCTTTGACCTTTACAGCGGCCACTCTTAAATGCCCTTTGAACCTAGCCTGCGCATGGCAGACGCCAACTGGGCTGATCATGCGCGTCGTGCAGCATTTACATTTTGCCTTCACATTATTTTCAACTTGCAGCAGTAGACTTTTCCTGGAGCTGAGGGCCATCAAAGCTTTGCTTTCCTTAAGGCACTTCTTTAGGCTTGCTTATCCAGACATAAAAATAAGTTACTGTTTAGTTTTGACTTTTGTGGTCCCTGAAACTGTTTCCAAAAAGTGGAGGCAAATGTTTCATGCAAATTCCACCATATCTTTAGAATATACTAGATGTTTCTAACACCTCCTCCTCCCCCCCCCCCCCCCCCCCCCCCCCCACACACACACACCAAGTTTTTATATAAATTCACATAAACTGTGGAAAAATTCTAAAAAATGCAAATAAATAATGATAAAAATTTAAAATTGCTAACAAAAACAAAACAAAACAAATAAAAACAACAACTGATTACTCCTGCACCAGATGTGCAGGCATGAAGTTGGGACTCTCACTCAAGTTATAAAGAAAGAAGAAGAAGGAAAAAAAAAAAAAAAAGAACGAATAGAAGCTGTTAGCACCTAATTCAGATAATTAAGGGTGACCCCACAAAAAATTATTCCCCCCCTCCCCTCTCTGTACACACAGACTATTTGCAAGTTAGCCTTCTATTGAGTTATTGGCTCATTGAGTGATTTTCCAGTGAGTTGTGTTCTAGCTAGCTAGGCTTTCACTTTGGGAAATTATGGCACTAGGAAGCACTACGAAGTCTCTTACTGAGGTAAGTTCTAGTACATTACTATGTTATTTGCTCAACTTGGTTCAGAAAATACACTCTGCTTATTGTAAGCTCGTACGAACATATTCCAATGCTATTGACAAGTGAAATAGTAAGGGTAAGTGCGGAAGCATGCAGCTCTAGCCTTGGAAATGTACAGTTGTAGTTTCCAGTTGGAGACAACCTCATTCTTTAGTGCAGAAGCTGTACCGGTATTAAACGGAATTTTTTCAACAGATTAGGAGGCGCCATCGGTTGATAGCAAAGTTCAAGATAAAGTTTATCCTGAAGTACACAGATAGTGACTGCATTATAAATAGTAGCCACACTGTAAATGATTTTTAGCTCACAAGTAGTCTCATGCAGTGTTTATAAAGCTGGCCTAGTAAGCGTGTGATGGCACGGGAAACCTTGCTATTCGGGATTAATAGCACGAACAATGCGATTAAAACAACACGAGGCAAATCGGAGTTCTATTTCAATAGCTTTACGAGTGCTACTGATCCCTAATAGCACAGGTTGCTCATGCTATCACTTGCTAATAGTAGGCCAGCTTCTTTTTTTTTAATCATTTGCAGTGTAGCTACACTATATAGTGCACACACTATCTTTGTATGTATTTCAGGTTTTACTTTCTCAGATGCTTCCTGATGGCTCCCCTTCTAATAATATGTTGAAAAAATTCCGTTGCTTGTGCTATTAATATCGAAGCACGCTTACCCAAGCTATTACTCGTACTAATTAATAAGTGCATTACGTTAAACTTTAATAGATGTAGCTAGCATAGCAAGCTTTACTCATGCCGATGTGAGAGTGAAATTTTGTAGCCGAAGAGCTGAATGTATATTAGGTCACTCAGACTAGGCCGTCCATACAGAGTATGAAGTACATCTAGGGAAACAGCAGAGAATTTAATCGCAGGTTCAGCACGATCTAACAGATGATGATATTCCAGAAGTTATATGTGGGGTGTGGCTAAAATATTTACTTCCGGTCACTCTAAAAGGGGGTTTCCACCTAACCCCTCGAACTTCCCCTGGCTACGGCGGTATACCAATGAATATTAAAATAATTATGTACTGCTCATGTGGGAATAACATAGTAAAGAATTTGAGTTTCTTGTGCAATAAATACTTTTATTCCACCCTAGATATCTTCACAATGATATCTTTAGGTACACAACCTGTGAAATAACTCACCACCATGATATTTCACGTTGCTATGTTGTCGTTGTAGTGCTAAAATATCTGCTTGGAAGGGGAAGTGGGGGGGGGGGGGGGGGGGGGGTAGCCCCTACAACCAACTTACTCTGTGAGTTACCCTGCCTCTAGTACTAACTAGGGTAGTGAAGATATCTAGTGTGGAATAAACCACTTATTACACTTGCCAAAGTGATGGCTAGATATTTCACTCTCAGGCTTTATTTTCGCTCCTCCTCTGGCTAATGAAAAGAAATTAGCCTGCTTGTGAAATATTTCGCCATATCACACTCTGACTCATGTATTATGTACTATATATCACTACTACTTTCACACAAATACACACACATCCAGAGACCTGAAAACTACATACATGAGTAAAAATTATTTCTTGAAAATAGTATAGTCATCAATTCCTGTCTGACACACAGTTCATTCATTGGCTTTGTTCTATATTAGGCTTGACGGAATTAGACTTTGCATCTTACACGGATTTTGAAACCTGGAAGAATAATGAGGAGGAAACTACATACATACTACGTACTATGTACAGGGAAAAGAGCTTTCAAAAAGAAATGAAATTGAGAAGGGTAATGGCTAAACCAGGATTTCATACAGAGGTAGGGGTGCCCTGGGATTCCCCCCCCCCCCCCCTCCCCCAGAATTTCTGAAATAAATTAATAATATTTACTACTTAATGGTTTCTGTGTTATCATTATAATGTATTCTTGGTTTACATTTATAATGGTATTCTGTGATTTTGTTGTTTCGTACATATCTAATATTTGGTGAAAGTTCACTTCAGTAATTGAGGTCCTTCAATTGCAATAAACGGATTAGTCTTCCGAGATTGATGTCACTAATTCTAGACCTGAGATGATTTTTAATCAAATGGGTGCAGTTTTCAGCAAAAGTGGTGTGGTCAAACAAACATGTGCCACCTCTCTCCTTCCTAACTCCCCCTCCCCCACCCCGCCCCCCCCCCCCCCCCCCCCCCCCCCCCCCACCAAGAAAAGATCCTGGTATGAAACCCTGCTGACGGAGTTGATATTTTTATTACTTTTATCCAACTACTGGATATCGTTACTACTATACTTACTGTCGAGATGGGAAACCACGGCAGAACATTTGGAACACAAGAAAGTCTGATAAACAGAGAGGTCAAGGAAGTAAAAAACCTTCTAGAAAGATGAACAGATCATGCATATCTAGGATTTATGCAACCCACAACAGTGATGACAGTGTCCATGTAGTGTACATCTCCACACATACTAATCACTCACTGGCAATTGAAGATGAAGCCAAGAATATACGTTCGCCAAAATCAACTCAAGTGGAGCTTTCTGCCAAGTTGCAGCAAGGGATATCTGTAGAGAGAATAATGGAAGGTAAAGACCCTGTTGATGACAATTATAAGATTGAGCAGAATAACTTTTATAACATTTATAACACAGGTAGTGATATGTGCACAACCATCGGTGCTATGCATGAATGTGTCTGAGGTGGCAGAATTGGTTTAACTGCAACAGTAATTGGAGAGGACATATTGTCAATCATTGGATACAATAAAACTTTTTACTGTCTTTCAAACACTACCATCATTGCTAAATTTTCATGATACAATTCATGATATATTAATAGAAAAAAAAAAGAAAAGATAATGCTGACTCAGTAAAGTTCCAAGTGTTGTGCAATGATCAGACTTATCCATGCAGATAATGACTACTGGCCTTAACAACCGGTGCACTTTAATAAGCTATTACAATCTTTAACAGTTGTTGATTGGTTCGACAATATCTTACCACTAACTGCAATTTTTTCAAGTGGAAGTGTGGGTGTGTGTGAAATGCAAAAGTATAGTAGGTGACAAAGTGTGATAGAGGTGATGCTGTGTACAGACATATCACTATCTGGTGTTGTGTACAGACATATCACTATCTGGTGTTGCCGCTTGTGTTAGTGGCATATTGTCCAGTTTTGCCGGCAACTGTCCATGGGTATTCCTGGGAGGTCCCACCCACTTACATGTTTAATATAGTCTTATTGTCAAATGAACCCAAAAAATATGCATTTGTGACAGCATCTGGGAGGTGCTAGCATCAAGGGGGATTATTGGGGGGGAGGGGGGGGGCAAAGCCTCCCATTTTGGGTGTAACAGTCATGTGACTACAAACACAAAAGGCTAGTACGACTGTTCGACCACAAGGAGGGGTTCCCTGCAGTGAAAGTTACAAATTTAAAAAAAATTACAAAATTATTATGAGACATCCCATCTGATATTTGTATTGTCCCATGGGATGATCGATGGCATTACTGGACAACACTCGTTAGTGGCAATCAGAAAAAAATATAAGACCTTTTGAAATGATAGTCAACAAAATTATAATTATAGAAACAGTATAAAAAACAATCTATTATTCCACAACAAAAAATGTATGAGCAATATGCATCCACAGTGGTCTGTATTGACTCCACCCACAAAACTAATATATATGATTTCAAATTAATAACGCTCATGGTGATTGATGAATATGGAGATGGTAAGTTGGTATTGATTGTTGCTAGAACTCTTTACATTTTATTACTGCTATTATTATTAATATTAATATTATTATTATTAAATTATTATTATTATTATTATTATTATTATTATTATTATTATTATTATTATTATTAGAGTTGCACCGATAATCTATTGGTCTATTGTTTATCGGTTTATCGGCCTACTTTTTCGATATCGGTATCAGTCGTCAACACTACCCGCCGTACCGATATAATAAACCGATAGAAAAAATTTCATACTCGCCGCGTCGACACTGAACAGATGAGTTCTACTAGCTCTTAGATTGCGTAAAGACAAAGAAACTTAACTACGATGTCTAAAAAGAGATCACCAATTTGGCACTACTTTGTTCCTGGCGCTGAAGACTCTAGACTAGTACCATTATTTTTTAATTATGTAAAAATAAAATTTTCAAAATTCAATGAATATATCTATCGGTTATTGGTATCGGCCTCAGTTCTAGATACAATATCGGTTATCGGTATATCGGTAAAATCTTCTATCGGTGCAACTCTAATTATTATTATTATTATTATTATTATTACTACTTATATGCACATATGTGACTGTCTATAGGAAAACCGGGCACAACGCGGCGTGCGTAATTATCGAGAAAAGATCGATCGATTTCTTAAAAATGTATTGTTTCAAGCCGACGGAAGGGAACGGTTAGGTCTATTATAGTGGGAACGACTTAAGCTACGACGATAAAACTTGGAGAGCTCAATATCTGGACACCGACAACTCTGTAAGTGAAAAAATTTTTTTTCGAAGGGTGCCGCATTGTGCCCGGCACATATGTATACATACATTTTTTTTTTATTTGACCAGGAACTCCAGTTGCCTGGCTTATTTCTGACAGAGAAGACACGACAGCCTTGACTTGCTTTTTAAAGACAGTGCAAGCTCGGTCCCCTTCTACCACTATCAGTACAGCTATGACTGAAGACGGTATACTACTTTAAACTGTAATTTTAGTGTATAACATGTTAACTATGTTGCTATTACCAGACAACACTGGATGGTCAGCTATTCAGACTGTGTATGGAGGAGAAGTGAATCACCTCTTGTGCAAGTGGCACATAGACCAGTAAGCTAGAACCTACAATATAGCAAAACTCAATTATAAGTCCCATACAAGTGTATCACATCATTAAAGCCACATAAGGAAATTCAATTTACACGTAAAAGGGGTGCAATGTAGATAGGAATGAAATTCCTCCTTTTTGAGCTCATTCGCATAACCTTTCACACATACAGAGTTACCATACACTTGAAAATCCTATAAAAACCACGTAGAAGTTAATATCAATATACATATGAACTAAAGCTATGACAAACAGCGCATTATACTTACCACCGTCAATAGAAAATAAATTCCAACAAGTGCAATGTTTGATACAGAAAGGGGGAAACACTGGGACTGTCCCCCTAAGTGGAATTCCCCCGCAAACAGAGTTGTCCCCTCCCTTAACCACAAAAGCTTCCTTATATTATACGGCATAATTAGAACTATGAACTTGAAATGAATGGTTGACAAAAAAATATTTTCAACAGTTAAAAAGCACTAAGTAGGACTTATGAGAGATAATTTGCAAATCCATTTGTAAAGTACTGCATGTGAGCACTTATCTCACGTCCCTCTAACACTAATGTTTCTCCCCATCCCTAGCAAAAATTTCTGTATCAGCCCTGAAGTGTGTAATATTTATTGCACCACCTCCCAAAATACGCTTCGTTAAAAAAGCTATTACCAGAACTATAGTAGATAAAACATTGTACATCTGTTCAGGTCCCTCACAACCTGAACACGCACAATGAACAATTAGTCATTTACTGAGCCAGCAAGTTACCAGTATACTACAGAATACAAACTGGATCCATTTAACTCTTACCTTAATTATATTCATATGCACACAACCCACAGCAGGCTCTGTGTCATCCATATTATTTAAGTCTTGTAAAATATTGCTTTTGTGAGTCTATGATAACCTAAACCTGGGCTCTAACCAAGCTAAAGAGTATGCACTTCTGTGGGAACTATCACAAGACTGCAAGCTTGTGCCAGCGGCTGCGTGAGAGTTATACCTGGCGTCATTAGGCCATAGGCAACTGGTCCTTAGATTAGGGTGGCTATTACTTGCGGCCACACCCCAATATCTGAGCAGGAGTTCAACATCAATGTAAAGTTTTATATAGTGGCAAAACAAACTTGAGGTAAATCCTGCTCATCTGTAAGCAGTGAAGTGAACTTGATAATTGCTTTTTTGTTTCTTCTTGCGGCCAAGTAATGTTAATGATATAAAGTCACCTCAAACACACATCATGCCCTTTGCACTTAGGGCATGTACACATACACACACCACATGTTAAGATGAGGGGCAAGAATATATTTACTGATTACCTATAATGCTATGTTTGTAGAAGCTGGAGGAAAAATCTCCATCGCCTTGTGAAGGATTCAGCCAGAAAAATAGAAATGTACCAAGTTTTACATTACATATCATGCTGAATGAGCAAAATATGGATAGATTTGAAAATATTTTACTGAATTTTTCTGAGAATTACAAAATCTCAGAACCAGCCATTCATAAATATTTTGAGGAGTTTTACACCTCTCGCACGGGTAAGTTAAACATGTAAGCTACTTTTCATCACTTCATGCCAGAATTTATGTACATACATACATGTTATTTCAGAAAAATGGGCAATGTGCTACAGGAAATTCGATCATTCTGACGTAGACACAAACATGCATATTGAAAGGTATGTTTGCAGTAATTGGTTAACACATGGTGGAATTCTAATATTATTTTTTTTAGCTTCCACAACTAGCTCAAGGACAATCCTAACTTCATGAATGGCAAAGTCAACAAAAGAGTTGATGGTCTTTAATCAACAAACAAAAGAATTGATGTGGAAGTACAACAAGAAAGTGGCCAGAGAGAAAGAGAGACATCAACATGGGATCAAGATAGATCCTAATGACTTCAAGGTTTGAACTATGTGCATACAAACCTTCGGTAGTGTACACTTGTACAATTATATGGGATCAAAATCAAAATGGAAATGTGTTTCACAGAGCAACGGCAGCGTGTGCTATGACATAACCATATTACAAGAGTCCTGCTCTCTCGACACATGCCATCTAAAGTGCCCATACTTAGACTGCCATATTCTCTATGCAGACATATGTACACGTGTGAATGTGCTGATTACGCTAATGGCCACATCTGCAAGCATATTCATGGATTACGTGCATGGCAGATTGTCGCCACCTACTCTCAGCAAAGTCCCACAGATAACAGTAAGAAATGATGACTTGGGAATAAGGAACTAAGACCACAAAAGAGTTGGGGAGATCGATACTACTTACACAGATACAAACATGTATACAGACATATCCACAACACAGTATCTAACACAAGTAATGAACATACACAATAGTGTTTACCACCCACACTATTGTAAATCATTTCAGTCCAACATTGACTTGACCAGTACATATAAGTTGATTACTAAGTGGTGTGCTTCAGCACAAATGATAAGCAAGCTGGCTTTATTTCATATCACAAGAACAATTTTCTTAAAACTTATGAATCCTAATGAAAAAAATCTACCATTAAGCCTAAGTGTAAGCAAAAGACTTTATTTAACTGAGCACTGAAACTAGTAATGTGGTTTTCTCTACAATATTTACATTACACAAAGATGCATTGCATACAGTAAGTTAAATGAAATAAGAGGCCTAGTTTATATAAAGCTCAGTTTTGATTGGTCCTGGAAGAATGAAAAGTTCTTGCTGCTTTCTCACTGGAAATATTTAGAGAAGTTTAAACTTTCATTTCCACTCGATACAGTTACAGTTGGGAGATATTTTAGCGATACTAAACTCATAAAAACTAAATTACTATACTGGCTGACAGATCAGAACTTGGCAAAGTTAATGGGGATTGCTATGGAAGCTAGACCAATGGAAATAAATTTTAGCTGAAATATTAGACATCTTCCAACAAAACAATCACAGGATCTTGCATTAGTGTTGCCTTTTTGTATGGTTCCTCAGTAATTAAATTGACAATTTTTTGGGACGCAGAATTTTCACTTGGGGGATATAACAGGTTATACTGGCCTTCACAAAAGGATTAACATTCTGATCATTAAAATTATCTACATCAGAGTTGAGGTCAATTACATTGCACTTGTATTTAATTGCAATTAAATACATTTATTGCCGCAATTGCAGTGGATTGGTATTTGACTCAATCTCATGTATTTGCAATGAGTAATACTAGCAAAAGTTACAATTGCATAATTTGAAATACATAATTGCAAATACCAAATAGAGGAGAGAGGAAAGATGGAGAAGTCTCTCAAAAAATTACTGTTTTGACTCCTGGCGGAAAGGAAAATTATAGTTAGGATATTGCATGGGAGGCCACTGTGTGTGTATGTGTGTGTGCATGACACCAAATAGTCTGCATTTTAGTACATGTATAGTTCTTTTGTATTTTCAAAATATTTGTACCACTTATGAAATCAAGTGTTTGTATTTGCCATTGTATTTGAAAAGAGGGCAATATTGGCAATTGCAATTAAATACTTTTGGAGTATTCAACTCCAACTCTGGAACATGTTCCGTTAGCTGGTCACTTATGTATATTAATAGTGTCTTCTAAATACAATAATTCAATACTTGATTTACAGATATTTTTTTGCGCGTATATTAAACACAAATTTTTGTCAGGTGACCACAGCAAGCTAACCAAGTGTCAGACATTACACTCAAGTATTGGAGATGCATTATCATCCAGCAACATAGAACTGTTGGAGCCAATACTTCCCTTATTACCAACATGTTGGAGAACACTTACCAGGCCATCAATTCTGCTGTGTCGGGTAACTCCACAAATGAAAAGTTGACACCTCTTGAGCCATCTTTTGCAGTTGGTCCGAGTCAGGGACATCAAAAGCAGCTCCACTCATTTTATCCAACTACACAGAAAAGCGGTAGAAAAAGAAAGAACGTATTGAAGTAAAATTTCTATTTATTATACTGAATAAATGTAATCATGAAATTTAATATAGTGGACCAGGCATCAAGAAAAAAGTTTGTATTCATCAAAAGTGTCAGCATAAGGTATGTTACAACATGAACATCCATAGCGATTCAATTCTAGAAAAACAACAACAGCTTCTTTAGTTACACACATAGGCATACAGTACAGACCTGATCGACAGGTTTCAGTTTTGATCAATTAACTCAATCACTCATCACAAATATATTAGGTACTACAAGTTGTTACAACAGAGGATGAAGTGTTGGTAAGTTAAACTTAATAAACTGTAAGTAGTTCTCTGCTAGTGAGATTTGAGAATCTGAATGCATCTACTTTTTCTCCTCTTTTAACTACAATAAATGCACCTGATATGAATTCTCACATCAAAAAATTGCATCGATCAGGCATATGGGAAACTCATGTGGAGCTGTTGGCTGCAGCTACTTATTTTCAGATCTCTATATACATAGTGAAGGGGAATCAGTGTGCATGGGAAGTGCTACATCCTCTGAGGCCTACAAGTAATTAAAAATATCAGTTGTGTCCAGAGATTGATACAGAAGCCGAAGACTTTCATCTACCACATCATGTAGAACTGCTCCACACTAATGACTGTCACTACGACAGCTTAATATCTATCTCTGGCCAACTCTCAGAAACACTTCCAAGGATCCGCCTGAGACCCATAATGATTGTACACACCTCAATTTAGACTAACAAATCATACACCTAATTCTTCCTTAATCATGCAGTATTCTTGATTTCACAGACTATCTCGTTTTTTTTCCTTTTTTTTTTTGAGTAATGTCACAACAATCTCAATGTTAAACCACCTCTTCAGCAATAAATCAGCAGAAAAGATGAGTTCAAACTATATATGGCTGGTGGGAGAGGGGAACATTGCTTGGAAAAAAAATCAGTCTGAAAATAAGTTTTATATATTATGGCAAGGCACTTCCTCCCTAGTCCTAGCAGCCCTAGCCCATACCATGTCCAAGGTTCTTGCAACCAAGGAAATAAACACTTTGTTTTTCACCTTAACCTCACCCCTCCCTGATCTCTTTTATTCCAAATTAGTAAAAGCGATTATACTTAAAGCTATATTGGCAGTTTAGTTAATCCCTCTTAGTAGAAACAATTACATTAAATGAAGTGCTGCAGTCATACCTCTCGCTATGTACGTAGCTGCAGCCAGCCGCCACCACCTTCCTCATGATAGGTCAAGGAGGACAACTCCCGTTGAAAGGTGAACAACAAACGGCTCGCACATATAACGTCGTCCGTTTCCAGGAATGCGATACGTTCAGTCGCAAAAATATTCCTGAACCGCGTACGTGAATATTTGGCGTAGCTGGACCGCGGAGACAGAAATTGGGAGTGGCCCAAATCCAAACCGCACAACACTACGGCGAAGTACTTCTTCGGCACAGTGTAGAGGTAGCGGGCAGTGTTGTCCTCATTACGGTATTCCGTACCTTTAAGTCCTAGTATACTCGCCTCTTTTATCCATCGCTGCTATATTTTGGTAAGTCTCATTTCTTTTAATTATTATTAAGCTAGCTAAGTACAAGTCACTGATCATAGAAATGTAGCAATAGTCTATTTTACCTACGATAACAAGTCGTCATGACTTAAAACCACTAAATCTTTTCCTCTGGCTGAAAACTTTCTGTTTGTTATTGTACCTCCCCTTTAAAGGTAGGTGGAAACCGCCCCGCCCCGCACCGGATGTTTATTGCGTTATGCTTTCCAATGAATGATGTTATCCCATCCAGCTTACTTTTTTCTATATAAGGTTTGTTTTGACCGCATCGCCGCCCCGTGAATTAATGGTGAGGGGGGAGGGGTTCAATTTAAAGTTCGCCACCCCAATGCGAGCGCACCGTGCAGGCTTGTTCAATTATTGGCTGCTCTGCATTTTCCTTGTTGGTTACATGCCCAGTTAGTGGATACAAATCTTCTAGGACTGATTTATTTATAGATAATTCTCTGTGCAGTTTCAAAGACTTTATAAAAGGTCAAGTTTAATTAAGCTTAGAACAATGTCTACATTAGTTGTTGTTGTTTTTTTTTTGTTTTTTTTAAATAATAGCTATTAAGGTGTGAAAAAAAAAAGTTACATTTGTAAAAATTAAATTGTGGTCATAGGGACTGGATGATTCTATTATTCAGTAAATATTATTATATCACTCAAACGAATGTATGTTCACTGACCCCACACAATTGTGCATTACTTAACTTGAAAGTTTCCAGCACTTATGGAAAAAAATTAACCTAGTGCTATTTTATAGTTTACAGGCAAACAAAGTTTGATACATTAATAATATTTATAAGCCTCTATTATATTGCCATGTGAAAGACTACTCTTGGAAATTCATTCGTAGCTTTCCGATGACTACGATTTTGTTAAATCAAATTATTTTAGCCTAGTCCTGATGCACTTTATTCAGGAGATAATATAGAGGTTAACCTTTTTTTTATATTGTAATTTCCAAAGGCTCCAACTTTAACCATTTTGTTTGATTAGTATATTGTTAACACTAGTTTAACGAGTACTGTTCGCTTTTTTAATTTGATTCTTTTGTGTAGAATTTTGGCCACACGCTAACAATGTGGGATTTAGCTCCCTCAATAGATGACAAGGTAAAATATAGTTTGTAGCCACTTGCCTGAATCATTAATATTATTTATGAATATTGAAGACTATTGAGGCATAATTACTGGATGTCAAATGTGCATTTTTTGACCATACCTGTATCATTATTAGAATATGTATGTTTGTTGTTTAGTACACAATAAAATGTTGTTTGAACAACATCAATGATATCCATATTATTACCGTTCTTAGCATACAGCTGAGCTCCCTTCAAGTGATTTGAAACTTCCCGTATGTCCACTGAATAGCGAAGAAGTTTCTCATGAGACCTGCTATACATCCTTGTGCAATGAAAAATTTGCCAATCATGATGACCGTAGCATTGAGAAGAAGTGCTCAAATTTTGATGACATGCATCACGAATGTCAGATTACAGTTATAAAGCATTCTTATTCTGAGAATCAGATGAGAGCAAGGGAAGTGCCACTGGATGATATTGAAGAGCCAGAAGTACAACATTATATTACCAAGAATGACACTGCTGCTGTCATTGATGAAAATGAATCCCCTAGCATTTCTAAAGTCAGAGATTTTAATGAACACTATGAAGAAAACACTGAATCTACACAAAACGATGATGCTGGTGCTGATACTAATGAACTATGTTACAATTTCAAAGAGGATCCTGAAGATGATGATGATAGTGATACAAATATCCCGGAAGAGAACCCTGAAGTATTGTGTGATGATGAATCTGAAATTTGCATAAAATTGGAAGCTCAAGATGAAGATTACGAGTTAATTGAACTGATTGAATTGCCGGATCTCCAATCAACCTATGGTTTTAAAGCTGACCTGGGTTTTGATTTTACGAGACTGTTAATTGAATTAAAAATTAAATTTGAATTACAATCGTTATGCTCTCAGTCAAAGCAATCTTTTGCATCAAGAGCAAAGCTCAATAATTCCCCCAATGAGTCTCAAAATAATGGGAGTGATTCTAAGCATGATTATCACCATTCCCGTCAAAGTTCCGGAAAATCAGAAAAGTCTAGCTCTTCACAAAATAGGAGTTCGAACTCTCCTCCACGAAATTGTTCTCATGACAATTTCGATTTTTCAAAAGAAAATGAAGATCCATCTCCAGAAAAGCAAGGGGAAAATGAATCAATCGAAGGGCTAACAAGACTTCAAAATGATCAAACAAAAATTGCAAAAAAGGCAATAAATCCTATTGGCCACAGAAAATTGAATAAGAAAAAAATATCGTCTATTGATACTGAACACGGAAGAGGAAATAGCTATTCGTATTATGAGGTATGTATAAAATAATGGGTATTTTATTCAACTCTAGTAATGTTATTGTACTCACTACCAAGCATTTATGTTCAATTCAACATTGAGCTACACATCAAGATAAACCTTTGAGTGCATGAAGCAAAGAAGTAAAAGCCTTGTATTAGTTATTGACCAATAATTATAACTACTTAATTTATTTTGTTTATTCTTAGCTAGTTTGCAATTTCAATGTATTGATACTGAATGCAACCATGAAATGTTTATGGATTAATAACTTTATTCAATTTGATTTAGTTAAGCATTACCAATTAATCAATTTTAATATTATTGTGTATCTAAAATTGTTATCTTTATTGCAGAAAATCAAAGTAAAGAATAAAAAATGTTTCAAGTGGCTTATAGGGATACTTACACTACTGACTTTTCAAGTAGTGCAAGGCAACTGTCCCTCTAAAGGTAATTTGACCATTAAAAAAATGATTGGTCAATTTTATTATATATTTCAACAAATTATGATTCAGTAATTTAGTTGATCATTTTGTTTCTGAATTTGCATATTGGTTTATGTATTCGCTAAATGAAATATATATTCTCTTATTCTCAAATTGTTTTTTTGCACTAGTGTACCAACTCATTTGTAAATATTGTGGAGGTTTTATTATTAAAAAAAAATGAGATGTTTGTGTTCAATAAGTGATTCCCCTGTGTTGCCTTTCCTTTTATAAATTTAATAATCATATCAATACTTTACCACAAGTTTCTAATTTATTTTAGACTTGGTTGACATCCAAGTGATTACTGCACCTGCAAATGTTGGTGACAGGGGTGTTCTACGATGTAGCAAGTTCCACAAAAATCCAGTCAATTTCAATGAGGCAGTTTGTCAAAGCTTGTCTTGGGTGACAAATAGTAGTGACCTGATGTACAGCCAAGACTGGAACAGAGATTTTTGCATTGGAACTATAGCCTTTAACGCTCTTTCACATCAATCAATACAGTGTGGAATAGAATTTGAGTTAAACAATACAACTTTTAGTTGCTTAAGTGAAGCTGTCACATTTCAACCGCAAGGTATTTAATACAGTTACTTTCTTTTTGTATATTGCTTACATTCAACCTCAGTGTTAAATATAGCTCACAATAATTTTATTACCTATTTGTGCAACCAAATTACATTCCCTAAAATGGTTTCCTTAGCTAGATTGTGATATGTTTACAAAAGCATAATTTAAACAATTACTTCCATAAACAACCATTATGGTCAGGTATGTAATAATTTTATATTCTAATACAAAATTCTTGTGGAGTAAATTTGTAGTTTTCTATAACTTTCTTTTATTTGATGATATCACATTTCTATTTGCAATTCTTGTCAGTGTCTATATTAGGTGTAGTGTGCATCATGTTGGCTTTATCACTGGTCACTATCTGCCTTTATAGGAAAAGGAGAAATCACAAGTATGTTTTACTATTATATTTCTTTGTATCAAAATGTGAATTATTACTGTGCAAATTTTGTGCAAAAAAATGTGGTTGGGTCAAAATCAATGCTCTCTCCCAACTTTAATAAAGTGATGTAGCAGAGAATTCTATAGGTAGTTGTTTGTGTTAAAAGTAACAATTCAAGAGACAGTTTTAGTTATCGTTATTTATATCTAATAATAACGCTATCAAGGGATAAGTTTAGTTCGTTCTAATATTACCTGAAGATTTAGTTATTAACTTACCATTTAAATGAAAAATGTTTTACTATTATTGACTTCGTTGTTTTCGTCTTGAATTAATAATGTAACTATTAAATAACTTAGATACTCATGTCGTCTATTATGCACTTAAATAACAATTTATATTTTCATTTCATTATTCAAGGTGAATATTGCTATTTTGTTCACACTACTAATAGTTTACTTTTAATAGGATTTACTGTCTTCTATTGGACGCATTTTAGTTTTTTCATGCTCCCGATAGCTTAGTTCTAGGTTTTCTTACCCAAATTATATTAATATACAAAAATTAAGGTGTATGATTTCAATGAGCTACAGTAGGAGTCAAAAAAAAGTTTCAAATTCCGTTCCGTAGTACGGACCTAAAACGGTAGTTTTTTAACCGTAGTTTATATCGTTGCGTTCCGTACCGTTTTGACTAAACGGCCGACACCGTTTACTAAAACGGTAAAAAATGGTGAAGCATTTCCGTCGATTCACAGATATTTTCTAGCTAGAAACTCTTCTATAGCTATATCAGCAAGCTAAGGCCTTGTATCGACCATTAAACGCTATGGGGATAGTGCAAAAAAGCTCGTATAAAATTTTAACTTGCTTCAATAAAGCTGCAGACTGAAGTTCCGACAGGCACAGAGCTATAACGAGGTCCGCACTTCGTAGATCTTCTGTTAGCTACTGATGGACCTCCAGTAGTAAAAAATCTAAGCCCAAGAAGGCCCTAACAGCGAGAAAACGTCGATACTGTGCGGTGGTCGAACTAACAATTCTCCGCGAGACAACTTCGAATAGGACGGCTTCAATTTTTTTTAACCCATAAAGCTACGCCTTTGGAGCCTGTAAACAAAAAATCGGAACGTTTTATTGGATGAACGATTTTTTATATTTCTTTGAGCGAGACATATGGTGAACGAGAAAGATTAAAATGGTAACGCGGTCGAACGGAACGGCCGTTTTTCAACAAACGGCGTACCGTTTTTCCCCCGTTTTTTTATTTTGCGACGGCCGTTCTACGGAACGGAATTCGAAACTTTTTTT
>WLWD01002738.1_pt1 | contig 21690 bp, 8 predicted proteins | sample 6712731 | NCBI WGS metagenome assembly WLWD01 (sample SAMN12718690, study PRJNA576275) | sponge metagenome | isolation source: marine sponge | host: Mycale hentscheli | place: New Zealand: South Island, Marlborough, Capsize Point | collected 2014-11-01
AGTTATTCGTGACAATTATGGTCAAAGGATACTTGGCATGGTCAGGAAATATCTTAAATTGACAAAGAAAATGGCTTCCTTTAAACAGCATTTGAATTTCAATCTTAGGATGAAAAGATATGGTCTAATACCCAGAAGTCTATATGTGAAACCATTGGTCAATACACAGGATGGTAGAAATATAGCCAAAAGGACGAGTCGAAGTTTTTTACTAGCTAGAATCACTCAGACAGTGCGGTCAATCAGAAATTTGGAACATGATATTTCTTCACAACTCAGAGTTTTGGAAATCAATGTCGAACCTCATCACCTGACAGCAATTTTTAAGCTGAAGGAACAAACATATCAACAAACAACTAAGATATGCAAAGATAGGCAGAAGAAAAAGTTTGATTTACTTCTCAAACGTTCTAATGATTCAAAACCAAACGTCGAAAGGTGGGTGGTGAATGAGTCATCAAGAGCATTGACATTACCACAGAAGAATGTTCTGGCCAAAGGACTCAACTTTGCTCCATCACCCAAAGTGATTCCAATCCCTGAAATTGTTGCAGCCGTTGAAGATGGTCTAAGAAAAGCAGATAAAGGGAAAGCAAGCTTAGCTAGAGTTGGCATCATTGGAATTTTGAATAAAGCCAGGCCACCACCTAGTAACTTGAAACCTGATGAATTGAAAGCCATAAAAGAGTTACGAAATGACAATTCTGTTATGATCTTACCAGCAGATAAAGGCAGAGCTACTGTTCTTCTAGACAAATCTCAATACGATTTGAAAGTTAGGACCATGTTATCTAATCCTACAACTTACAAAAAGTTGGACAGAGATCCTGTAAAAAGGATTGAGAGAAAATTGAATGAGATTTTGATGTCATTAAAGAAGTCAGGCTCTATACCTCCAGGACTTTATTATAAACTCCGAAGTTCAGCTGGTAAAACTCCACTCTTTTATGGTCTACCAAAAATACACAAACCTGGAATCCCTTTGAGACCTATTGTTTCCTTCATAAACTCACCAACATATCAGTTATCAAAACATCTGGTTAAAATCATTTCACCATTAGTAGGAAAAACAGATTCTCATGTCAAAAATTCAAAGGATTTTTCAAGCTTTATTGTGGAACAACATCTACCACAAGAAACTAAATTAATTTCATTTGATGTCGTGTCTCTTTTTACCAGTGTTCCAGTGAAACGTGCTACAGAGATAGCCTATCAACGGTTGATAGATGATTCGACACTAGAAGAGAGAACTATTCTAACAGCACAGGAGATTGTCAGATTGCTCGAATTTTGTCTTAACGCAACATATTTGACATACTGTGGTGAAGTATACCAACAAGTGTTCGGTACAGCGATGGGCTCTCCTGTCTCTGTAACTGTTGCAAACCTGATTATGGAAGATATTGAACAAAGAGCACTGTCTACTTTCCACTCACCACCATCTTTCTGGAAACGGTATGTTGATGACGTCTTTACAGCATTACCTGAAGACTTGGTCCTCTCATTCCATGAACATCTCAATACTATTGAGGACTCAATCAAATTTACATTTGAAATGGAAGAAGATCACCAGTTGGCCTTTTTAGATACCAATATTACACATCACTCTGATGGTTCCTTCTCAACTAGTGTGTATAGAAAGAAGACACACACGGATAAGTACTTGAGTTTCGACTCACACCACCCTCTAGCTCATAAAGTAGCAGTTGCCAAGACGCTTTTTATTAGAGCTAACAACATTTGTACAAGTCCTCACGACCAAAAGAAGGAGAAAAATCATATTGTGGATGCTCTAAGAACCAATGGTTATCCATCTAGTGTCATCAAAATGAATTATTCTGTGTCAACAAGTGTGAAGTCAAGTGACAATAACGAACCCATTGGGACAGTAGTGCTACCTTATATCAGGCATGTTTCAGAGAGCATCAAAAGAATATTAACACCACTTAACATCAGGACATGTTTCAGACCACATCAGACACTGAAGACAATATTGGTTCATGCAAAGGATAAGGTGCCCATGTCAGAAAAGAGAGGCATTGTATACCAAATACCTTGTGGTTCATGCAATCACACTTATATTGGACAGTCAGGGAGAACACTGGGAGACAGACTAAAAGAACATAAGAGAGCCATTATACCGGATAGCTCCTACTTCACCTCAGCTGTTGCAGAGCATGCAGTAAAGTCCAACCATGTCATAGATTGGAATAATGCAAAGGTCATAGATTCTCATTCTAATCTATACCAAAGATGTTATCTGGAATCTTGGCAAATAAAAAAGAGAAATAGTTCAATGAACAGAGATGAGGGTTTATTGCCTACAGTGTACAACTGCCTCATTCACAATTCTAACTACTCTTAAGGGCTTGTTTCCTTAGTTATTGTTAAAGCTGTTTATTTATTTTCTGTCACCCTTAGGGTTAATGCATTGTATCTTATTTATTTTCTGTCACCCTTAGGGTTAATGCATTGTATCTTTTTCATATTCATACTGAAGAAGGCCACTGTATAGTGTGTCGAAACGTTTATGTTATAAATTCTATTAAAAATGGCTAGTGAAGTTCTAAATATTAATGATATAAACATACCTAGCAACACAGGTCTATTTAAATTAATTCGTGACAATTATGGTCAAAGGATACTTGGCATGGTCAGGAAATATCTTAAATTGACAAAGAAAATGGCTTCCTTTAAACAGCATTTGAATTTCAATCTTAGGATGAAAAGATATGGTCTAATACCCAGAAGTCTATATGTGAAACCATTGGTCAATACACAGGATGGTAGAAATATAGCCAAAAGGACGAGTCGAAGTTTTTTACTAGCTAGAATCACTCAGACAGTGCGGTCAATCAGAAATTTGGAACATGATATTTCTTCACAACTCAGAGTTTTGGAAATCAATGTCGAACCTCATCACCTGACAGCAATTTTTAAGCTGAAGGAACAAACATATCAACAAACAACTAAGATATGCAAAGATAGGCAGAAGAAAAAGTTTGATTTACTTCTCAAACGTTCTAATGATTCAAAACCAAACGTCGAAAGGTGGGTGGTGAATGAGTCATCAAGAGCATTGACATTACCACAGAAGAATGTTCTGGCCAAAGGACTCAACTTTGCTCCATCACCCAAAGTGATTCCAATCCCTGAAATTGTTGCAGCCGTTGAAGATGGTCTGAGAAAAGCAGATAAAGGGAAAGCAAGCTTAGCTAGAGTTGGCATCATTGGAATTTTGAATAAAGCCAGGCCACCACCTAGTAACTTGAAACCTGATGAATTGAAAGCCATAAAAGAGTTGCGAAATGACAATTCTGTTATGATCTTACCAGCAGATAAAGGCAGAGCTACTGTTCTTCTAGACAAATCTCAATACGATTTAAAAGTTAGGACCATGTTATCTAGTCCTACAACTTACAAAAAGTTGGACAGAGATCCTGTAAAAAGGATTGAAAGAAAATTGAATGAGATTTTGATGTCATTAAAGAAGTCAGGCTCTATACCTCCAGGACTTTATTATAAACTCCGAAGTTCAGCTGGTAAAACTCCACTCTTTTATGGTCTACCAAAAATACACAAACCTGGAATCCCTTTGAGACCTATTGTTTCCTTCATAAACTCACCAACATATCAGTTATCAAAACATCTGGTTAAAATCATTTCACCATTAGTAGGAAAAACAGATTCTCATGTCAAAAATTCAAAGGATTTTTCAAGCTTTATTGTGGAACAACATCTACCACAAGAAACTAAATTAATTTCATTTGATGTCGTGTCTCTTTTTACCAGTGTTCCAGTGAAACGTGCTACAGAGATAGCCTATCAACGGTTGATAGATGATTCGACACTAGAAGAGAGAACTATTCGAACAGCACAGGAGATTGTCAGATTGCTCGAATTTTGTCTTAACGCAACATATTTGACATACTGTGGTGAAGTATACCAACAAGTGTTCGGTACAGCGATGGGCTCTCCTGTCTCTGTAACTGTTGCAAACCTGATTATGGAAGATATTGAACAAAGAGCACTGTCTACTTTCCACTCACCACCATCTTTCTGGAAACGGTATGTTGATGACGTCTTTACAGCATTACCTGAAGACTTGGTCCTCTCATTCCATGAACATCTCAATACTATTGAGGACTCAATCAAATTTACATTTGAAATGGAAGAAGATCACCAGTTGGCCTTTTTAGATACCAATATTACACATCACTCTGATGGTTCCTTCTCAACTAGTGTGTATAGAAAGAAGACACACACGGATAAGTACTTGAGTTTCGACTCACACCACCCTCTAGCTCATAAAGTAGCAGTTGCCAAGACGCTTTTTATTAGAGCTAACAACATTTGTACAAGTCCTCACGACCAAAAGAAGGAGAAAAATCATATTGTGGATGCTCTAAGAACCAATGGTTATCCATCCAGTGTCATCAAAATGAATTATTCTGTGTCAACAAGTGTGAAGTCAAGTGACAATAACGAACCCATTGGGACAGTAGTGCTACCTTATATCAGGCATGTTTCAGAGAGCATCAAAAGAATATTAACACCACTTAACATCAGGACATGTTTCAGACCACATCAGACACTGAAGACAATATTGGTTCATGCAAAGGATAAGGTGCCCATGTCAGAAAAGAGAGGCATTGTATACCAAATACCTTGTGGTTCATGCAATCACACTTATATTGGACAGTCAGGGAGAACACTGGAAGACAGACTAAAAGAACATAAGAGAGCCATTATACCGGATAGCACCTACTTCACCTCAGCTGTTGCAGAGCATGCAGTAAAGTCCAACCATGTCATAGATTGGAATAATGCAAAGGTCATAGATTCTCATTCTAATCTATACCAAAGATGTTATCTGGAATCTTGGCAAATAAAAAAGAGAAATAGTTCAATGAACAGAGATGAGGGTTTATTGCCTACAGTGTACAACTGCCTCATTCACAATTCTAACTACTCTTAAGGGCTTGTTTCCTTAGTTATTGTTAAAGCTGTTTATTTATTTTCTGTCACCCTTAGGGTTAATGCATTGTATCTTATTTATTTTCTGTCACTCTTAGGGTTAATGCATTGTATCTTTTTCATATTCATACTGAAGAAGGCCACTGTATAGTGTGTCGAAACGTTTATGTTATAAATTCTATTAAAAATGGCTAGTGAAGTTCTAAATATTAATGATATAGTACATTTATCAGCGAAAAATATGAGCAATTAGAGTTTCTAGATCAGTGCACCCTTTACCCACCCACCCACTACCCATGTGTGTGTATATTGGAATAATTATAGGACACAGAAACCAGACCATTCAATCATAATAGTAGAAATATGGTTTTTTGTCCATCATTTATTTCAAGTAAAACAATCGATGTAAAGAATATGTCACAGGAGAATTATAGCTTCATTTGTGAGTGAGAAATAGAAAAGAAGGTGGGGAAGGGACTTTTTGGGGGGGTGGGGTGGGGGAGGACAACGTTGTTGGAGGGGGGAGGGGACTTTTTTTTCTTTGGGGGAAGGGACAATTCTGTTTGGGTGTACAGAGATAAGTCTATGACCACCCCCCCCCCTGCCCCACCCTCCCAGCTCTTTTCATACTGAAGGAACTAGCACAGAAGTCCTACACAACAGTATTTACTTGAAAATTCATTGTCCACTAGACTAACCACGAAGGTAAGTCTTGTGTAGGTACTTTCAGTTAAGTGTGAAAGTATTGTGCATTACAGCTACTACTTAGCTAATGAATATCACAAAGAAAATGTTTCAATAAAGTGATTTTGTTTTTGTTGCTTTTTTTCCCCAATTCAAACAGTTGTGGGGAGTGGTTACTATGGCATTGAATCCATACCTTTTATACGTAATTAAAAAACTTTACTTTTTTTTAGTACCGTGAGTGTTAGAAATTAAAACCACTCATTTAACAATAGTGTTGTTTTAGGCTCGCTCACCATTTGCTCAAGCACATCACTAGTATACTACATATACATATACATATATATAAACAGGCTACCCCTTCCTTCTACATATATATATATATACACTCGAACCTCTCTTATCCGTTCGTCTAAGTTACGGACACCTCTGTCTACCAGACACCAACTAAAATTATTGACTGCGTACGGATCGTCAGTGTAGTCGGAAAGCTACCAAATTAAACGAACAAAATTGGGAAAATATTTTGCGTGTGGCACTTCGAGTGTATTTGATCGTAGCGTTGTGCGGAGATGGAGCAGGGAAATAAACAGGCAGTTAGTGCGTCTACCGCTAGTTCTTCTCAGAACTCGTTGACCGGTGGCGTCGCTGCTAAGGGCAGTGCGGCTGCTAGTTCTTCTAAGAATTCAACAACCAGTGGTGGTGGAGGCAAGGTCGCGGTAACTAAACGCAAGCGTAGCGTTTTAACTCTAGAAAGAAAGCTGGAGATAATATCGGAAGTTAAGAAAGGGAAGTCAGTGAGGCAGTGTCCGGACAGTTTGGTGTTCCAAAATCTACAATGAATGATATTTGGACATGAACGATGAAGAAATTGTAGAAGATGTTTTGCAAGAGAGAGAAGAATCTGAGTCCAAAATGAAGATGAAGCTTCTTCAAATGTAGTTACTCCATCGCAAGCTTGTGCTGCTTTCGATACTGCTTTGGAGTGGTTGGAGTCCAAAGGCAACACACACCTTGCACATCTTATGCTGGTAAAAAGTTGGAGAGACACTGCAGCTCAGCGTAGCTTGAAATCTATGAAGCTAACTAAAATCACTTCATATTTTAAATAAATTGATTCATGTATTTACTGGTGTTTTTGTTAATTTTAAGTAATACTATTTCAATTATCAAATAATTAATTGTATACACGGTTTATCACCGAATAAATTAAGTATTTCTGAGTTACGGACATTTCTTAGTTACGGACACCCCTTGGTCCCAGACTGTCCGGATAAGAGAGGTTTGAGTGTATATACAAACATTCTAATAGACACACATAACTAGCCCTCCAATTCACTTACTTTGTCCAGCTGAATGTGGTGTTTCATTGTTTTTCACTGTGTTACCAGCATGACCGCTAGACAAAGGAACAGGCTTTCCCGGCTGCAGTATGGCGCCTACGTTGGCGAGGGAATAGAACGCACTGCATAAAATAGACTTGTATTCACCTCCACACTTTTCTTGACAGTCTACCTCTTTCATTTCAGTTAATGTCTTGAAAACTTCTGCCACACTAGGCAAATAACCCAGAGACTCATAGTGACCCTCATTCACGGCTCCCTTGAGTTCCATTTTGTCACAAATGTCTCCTTCTTCGATTTCAGCGGTATGTAAAGCATTCTGCTCACAGATGGAAGATCGTAATTCCAATGGGCTCCGTGTTACAATGGAGACTAACTCTACAAAGACAGGGCACAAGTCAGTAACACCATCTTCTGTTACCTTCTTCCTCACACTTTCACCCATAGCACCAGCTGCAAAGATTTCCTTCAGCTTGGTACTGATTTCATCAGCACACTTGAAAAATGTTGTACTAGAGAACACCCAAGACAAAGTTTGCTTATAATGTTTTCCTTTATCATTCACCACTCTAGGATCACATGATATAGGAGTAGAACTCCCTACTGGTTTGGTTTTAGGAATCTTTTGAGTTCCAGCTCCAAGGATTCCTTTAGTTCCTGGAGGACTCCCTCCATCTTCTCCAGGTTTCGCTTGCTGTCCCGTTTCTCTGGAGCTCCCACTATCCAGTGCTCCATCGGGGCCCGCAGACACCAAGGAGAGAGCTGAGTCATTTTGGACACTTACGCCCGTCGAAATGGACAGAATCGAGCAAACAAGCAACGAAGAAAATAAACCCATTTCTACAACTGCTGCGTGAAGCGCACAGTTTACTTGTGTTATAGTAGTGTCACCGTTTGGTGTAGTAGTGCGTTTTATTTGGAGTCGGAAATAGTTTAAAGGAAAAGGGTCGTTCAAGGTTAGAAAAAAAATGAATTCTTCTCCAGGTGTTCCTTACAGGGTAGCCGAGTTTTATGCGGTTGGAGGATTTCATTACGCTTTCTTGCAGTCTGGAACCTCTTCCTCTACACCTGAAGAAGATGGAGTTGTTGCGTCCATAGACGTCAATACCAACACGACTGCAATATATCTTCACAACTTTCCCAGTACTAACCAAATGAGAAGGAACATTTGTGGTATGACTGCTAGTGAACTAGACTCCTTTAGAGCCAACGTTTTCTTCCTCTCCCCTCCTTGTCAACCCTTTACCAGGCAAGGAAGCCAGCGAGATAACCAAGACAGAAGAACCGACAGCTTTTTCCATTTAATGCACATTCTACAAGAGATGCAGTGCCCACCTGACTATGTTCTGATGGAGAACGTGAAAGGCTTTGAGTGTTCGAACACCAGAGATGAGTTTGGTAGAGTTTTACAGTCATTAGGTTACAAGTTTCAAGAATTTCTGCTGAGTCCTAGTCAGTTCGGAATCCCCAATTCAAGATTACGATACTACCTGCTCGCCAAGAGAAAGCCATTGACGTTTGCTCACGAAGAACATAGCGGTGTTGGTCAGCCATCTCCTATTACTGATCCAGAGATCATTATTAAAGCTCTACAATCCAATATGCAGTCATTAGGTAGTCTAAGCTGTAATAAGGATATTGAAGATTCAATTTAGGCTTGCAAACAGCTTTCACATTATCTACAAGATTTGGACGATGAGGTTATTACCGAATATCTTGTCCCAGATAAGATACTCTCCAAGTACGCAATGGCTCTAGATATCGTTAGAACTACTTCTGCTAATTCGTGCTGTTTTACAAAAGGATACGGAAACTACGCCGTAGGAACTGGATCGGTGCTACAGAGTTCACTAACAGAGGAAGATTTCAAGAAATGCTTTGCAGAGTTTAAAAAATCTGATAATGACGTTGAGAAACTACGGAGTCTCAAACTCCGTTATTTCACTCCGAGGGAGGTGGCGAATTTAATGTGTTTTCCAGCAAACTTTAGCTTCCCTCGCCATCTAACCATAAGACAATGTTACATGGCTCTGGGTAACAGTTTGAATGTCACTGTAGTGAGTTATTTAATGCAATATCTATTTTTATAATTAAATTTTGTAGAGTTTAATTCAACTTTTCTATTTCGAGTAGTTATATTTCTAATACCTCAGTTTGTAGTTTAATCACTATCATATGTTGTAAACTCCAAGAGCAGAACTTAAGTCTCATGGACTTATATTAAGTTCCCAATAAATTGACTTTGTTATATGTTGAGTCTACAATTAGATTTAGCTATATATTATGCTAAGTCCCCAGTAAATTGCTGTTAGTCCCCCAATAAATTAACTTCTTGTTGTATTTTAAGTCCCCAGTATACATAAGCTTTCTGCTGTTAAGTCCCAATTAACAGTTATTTGCTGTTTTGACTTTGGAGTAGGTTAAATGGTTACCAGATTGCTGTAGTAGTGTAGCCAGGTGAATGCCAATAGCAACCTGACTACTGCCCAAACAGAAAGTGTAGCTTACCCCCACACGATAACTGCTGTTTATGAAAAACTCAATATTAATATGGGATTCAGTTTGTTTGTTATAGCTGTATAGATATGTAGCATATCAAATAATACACACACACACACATACATATGCCCACATACACACATGCACAGGTAAATAATCCTAAGGTTAACAGCACGTTATGTCCAGTTATTCATAGCGACAGGTTTCCTATAGCGCTCAAACCGTACAATCAGATTTCTCACTTCAATGTTAATAAACTTTATAATATACGCCTCCTAGGAAGTATATTTTTTTAAGTCTGTTATTTCAATCATTGCCACCTAGGCTAAGCCAGTCTGTACAGGCACAAGTGAACTGTGTGTGAAAGATAGCTGATGATGTGATAGTCAGAGTAAAAGTAGTTGTAGCAGGAGTTGTGGTTGATAGTTATTGTCTTAGAGCATCCTTCATTACAGAAGATTGGTGAAATGTAAACATTTAACGACTTGTTTCGTTGATGCAACGATTTTGAAGTAGTTATGGAGGTGTGGCAGTCAACTTTAGCTTCTATAAGATAGGGAAGTAGTTTGGTTTACCTTTTCAGTATTCATGAGCTCTGCAAGCTTTATTTTATTTTTATTATTATTATTATTTTTAGACCAGTTGAGCACAATTACTTATTTTTGCCATCCAATGTCTATTGAAAACTGGCAACAGTTAGGAATTTAAATATTTTGGGCCTGTTTTGTCAAATATATCTTATTAAGTAACCCACTGCAAGCATAATGCATATGCTGTGTATGTGTCTATCTAGCTACATAGCATTCACTATTTAACTTTCCTTTAAATTTGCTCAACCAGTAACCAATAGCTACTTAATGTACCTGACCAAGTTAGGCCTAAACTAAAATGGAACATTTCAATTTCAGAACTAACTAAACAACTAAAGTGAATTTGTTTGGCATGGATTGTCATTCCGATTTATTCCTTACAGGAGATCATTACCGGTTAATTATGGAAAAGTTCGAAATAAAAGAAATAGCTATTAGCTATAGCCAATTAACTCAGATAGATGGATCCAGACACTTTTTTTTTTTGCCATTGATATTGGTGGTTGCTGAGAAGTGTGTCATGGTAGTTCATTCATTAGGCATCTCAAAGACAACAAACCCCTTCACTCTGAATTATGAGTCAGTAGTATATTCCTTGACCAGTCCGTTTCCCAGGCTTATGTAGTTGCTGATGATTTCATTCAGCTGATTGGGCAATAATAAATTACTTATGTAATTAAAACGAAGCTTCAAGAATATTTTGGTAAGATCAAATCATATAGATCTAACCTTTCTTATATAATGGATTGATCGTTTCCAACTTTCTACTTTAGCTATGTATTCACAAGTCTATGCTTTACATTTGTTGAGATTTACTTCACACCATACATCTTAAAAATACATTCAATGCTTTAGTTGTTTTGTAATTTTTTTATTACCTTTATCCTTTTGCACATACAAACGAATGCAATACTATAGTTAATTCTGCCCAGTATGTATTATGAAGAGTGTAGTCAGGATGTGAAATGGCCATATTGATTGCAGGAATTCGCTTATAGAATGAATGAATGACTGGGACAGGTGGCATGACTGAATAATTCTGATTAGGTAAAGTACACTTCAGGACGTTCTTTGTAGATTTAGCTAAATAATTACCTTACCAAAGTAGTTTTAGCAGTAGCTAAACTTACATAAAGTATAATAATGTACGTTGCAAAAAGATGAGTTTACTAACAATACACATGATTGTAATAATTGATCTAGAATTATTTGAGTGCCAAGACCTTAACTTCAGGCAATGGTAACAAGAAAATACTTTACCTTGGAAGTAGTGTGGGTAAAGAGGAATGGCCTATCATGCATAGTCAGCTAGACATACCTAGATTTTTTAAGATACTTTACCTAATACATAGCAGACATAATGCCAGTTTTGGTTGCTGTTCACGAAAATTTTAACGCGATTGTAAAGCACTAGGGTCCGCAGTAAATTAGGGACTAATAATTTCAGGATAGTTCGTACACACTATGTCAAACAGAAACACCTTTTAGAATGAGTGCAAAATTGAATTGAAAAAAGTAAGTAGGCTTTGCTGATTTCATGGAGTTTCTTGACTAAACTTGTGAGCTGTCCTCTTTATCAATAGCATTAATGAATCACCTCGTGGTCAAACCTAATAGTCCACTCCCTGAACCAGAAAACTGGACTGAAAAGTCTGTCATATTTAGTTGACTGTCTCTCCCACATTGTGATACCTTTTATTGTAGTGTAGTGTCTTTATACTTGCCGACCAACACCATATGCTCAGTCTGCACATTTCCTACTCTGCTGGTATAGGGACATTATCACACAATATGTTTATTTTCCCCCATAAGCTTAATTGTTGATCACTGCAAACATACTTTATCAATATTATGAATATAGTTATTGCCATGTTTACTAAATTAAATGAATATTATTAATTATACTAAGTGACTATTTGGTACTATACAGCCCAAAGAGAATATAGACCCACCTTCAGACCTCATATCCATTCATTAGGTTCTGTTTGTGCACTGTAATGCATATTATAGGTCCAAAATTATTCAATTATGCTAACATTCCATAATTCTCTGGAAGTGAATCCAAAGATTCATATGCATTTCAAGTCCTAGATGACACCGTCTGACCTGTTGTAGGTTCTTTAGTGTACTGAAATATTTGTTGTCTCTTGGGAAAATCCATTGGTGTAAAGTTGTAATCCTGTTCATGCACTACTTCATACATATTTATTTTGAGTAGCTACTTTATTGACCTCATCCGACCAGTTCTTGGTAGTACATGCTCAGTGATCAAATTTGTGTGTAATTGAGGGTACAAGTTTGGGGAATTCCAACAGAGTGATAGCTACTACCTTCCTTGCTAAAAAATAAGCCATGGACATTATACTAAGAGAGTAGTAGTGTTGATTTAGTCAGCTTTACTTTGTCTTAGTTTTATAATAGATCACCTTTGAATAGTTGTATGGGACCATGATATTCTGAGACTGATCAAAGGTCATTAAATAAAGCTACACTATTAAACACTCCGTCTTCATTTAATTATATAATACAATAAAATATAATCTCATAATTGTATGCACTTGGGTGTGAATGATGGTTAAAACAAAAATATAAAGTGCACAAAGAAATCTAGAATGTAGCTAGATTTCATAATGTGCTATTTAGACAGTGTTAGCAACTAGAATGCGGCTATGAATACATAGTGCATGACCATAGCTTGTGCCTTCATTCTGAATTAGGCCTCTGTGGTCAACACACGTTTGTAGATGCAGTTTCTTTCAACCTTCAACTCTCCAGACATGCAACTGCCTACAAGTTCATTCAGCTGAATAGGAAAAATATAATATTATATTATATAATAATAATAGCTAGATTGAAACTTTTCTAGACAGTGTTATATATTATTAAGTGAGAAAATTTCAATCTATTTTTTATGAAGGGGTCAAAACTTTGACAATTGTAATTATAATAGCCATTGTTCTGTCTTTCAAACTTCGTATTTTTCTTGACTCACCTTCTTTCATTTACGCATACAAATGTATGCTACAATTATAACACCGCCTAGTAAGAGGAAAACTGTCAGAATATGATAGCGGCCATGTCGATGCTGCTTAGATGAATGGAAGTCACCTATGAAATTATAGAAAGAGTGAATGAATTAAATCAATGTCTTGGAAGTGTAAATGAAATTAATAGCTAGTTCTACTTCAATATTGTTTTCTGCCGCTGAGAGAGTTAGCAATTGTTTACATTTTGCTACCATAGCAATGGATGCATTGTTGAGGTGCGATTGCAAGTAGCTAGCCATATCTGTCTCTTCCCCCAGTCAAAGCCCTCTCATCAAGTTTGTGATTGGGATGGTGTTTGTTTCAGAGAAAGAGTAGAACTTATCCTTAGAGACTTATTAATACACTAGAGCTACTCACTTCCCTAGCCAATAGCTACAGTAACTAATGTTAGAGCTAGGTAGATAACTAGAAGATTTATTTTTTACACTGATGCAAGAAACTAGTGTGTTAAAATTAAACGTTAAGATATAATACCGGTGATCATACAATAATTAGGAAATAGGGAAATACAAAGAAAAAAGCACACAACTATGTGCATGCTAACAGTCAACAGGTCTAACACTGGCATACAACTAATTTGCAATGTAGTTGTGTGGTTATTTTAGGCTCATGGACAATTGGAATAATAAAAAATAATATTAAATGGCTCAAATCCGTACAGATAATTGATAAATTTCTTGAGAGCAGTCCATATACATCATTTGAAAGTGATACTTTCTCTTTACTACTGAATCAGGATTATTGTGTGCAGATGTGCGTGAGTGTTTGATATCTATACAATTTCAATGACAGCACTTAATACTAGAAGTTTTATATAGCAGAGACATGAAATAAGATTTGATATACCCTCACACTTTTTGCTTTGTCCAAAAGGTGGTACACACTTTTGAAAATTTTGTTTTTTCTCTCTTCATTTTCATTCGTAAAGCTCTCAATTCCATCGTATGTAACCACTACATTGTTTTATCTATCAATCTCTATCATGTTATTTCAGTTATTATCGACCATTTACCCATTTGACAATCACCCTGTCTTGTGCTGATTCCTAATAGTACGCATGCAGGTCCCCCCCCATCTTCCCTAATCAAAGACAACAATCTGCATTCTAATTCAACAATAATGCTTAAAACAACAGTTTTTCAGTTCTGGAGTACATTACTTTGGATTACACTTGGAAACAATAGTAATACAATCCTCAACACATATTCATATGTGTATGTATGTGTGTTTCAAGCACACACACACATACAAACACAGAGTCAGACTTACCATTTGGATCCATATAATCAGTAGATTTTTCCCATCTCTCTGTTTTGACCCTGTCACCTTGGCTGTAAGTCACACTATAATCTTTGCCAGGTCCATCATCTGTGCCACTTCCATAATCTACATTATATGAGTTGTAGCCTTGATCTGGCATAAATTTTGTGCCTGAGTTCCAATTCAGTGAAGGCGTATTCTGTCTTTCAACTCCTTTATCTGAATGTGAAGACTTCTTTTCGCCGATGTAAACTTCTGGACCAGTAGTAACCACATGGTGAGGTATTTTAAATTCAGTACCTGGTAGATTTGGTTTGTCATAATATAATATGTCACTATGCGAAGTCGTTACTTCTCCAATATTCACAGGGTCAACACTGTCTGCAGATTTATCCAGCATTTCAAACAGGATATTCCTGTATCTGTGAATGTATTGCACCACTGTATTAAGGTTTGCAAATTGTTTCACTACTTGCTTAAAAAAAGGATTCTGGAACAAGACAACTAGAGGAAATAAGATTTTCGGATTCTCGAGTATTAGATTTCCAATCTTCTTCGGTTAATTTGCGCAACTTATCTGGGATAATTTTTACAATCCAGAACATTCTCAGTATCACACTGGAGTCATGTGACATGTTTAATTTCATTTTCACATCTTTTGGTAGATCCTTCACTTTATTAAGGGAGAATTCCAGCAACTCAGGTGCTGAAGAAATCAAGTGATCTAGTTCGTTTTGGGGAAGAGAGAGAATAGGCATGGCGAGCTGACTGATGACTGCAGATCGATCTGTAGTCGTGATGATGATAAATTTTTAAGATATAATTTAGACTCTAGCGAAATTTGTTTGGAAAATCATTAATTTAACACCATAGCAGAGATAGTATGTGAAGCTAGACTAGGGTGTGGCACAGTGCCTTAATTCCGCAATTTGGGGGCGAGGGGGGGGTGGGGGGAAGGGGGGCTGAGACCCACCTTCTGAAAAAGAAACCTCATCTGCTCATAGTAGCATTTTATGATGTCAAATTTCTAATATTAATTCAAAAGATGGTCCAATTTTTTTTGACTGTAGACAAATCAACCCATAACTGCCCTTCTAGATGGGTTCACAACTACATCATGAAATTAATGAGCTGTGTAGCTGCACTCTTGCTGGAGTACTATATACACTCCCACCACAGATAGGAGGGGTTGGGGAGGGGGAATATTGAGGGGGCCAGGGGCCCTATCACATTGAACCATTTTATAATGAGGGTACTAATACAAGCAGTTTAGTTTATAGGTCAACTTCATTCATATTTGAATATAATGTCCATTAAAATACTGTGTTTTAATAAGTTTGTTAAGTTTTGATCTAGCTAAATGTGTTTGGGACCCTCCCTGTCCTGTGCTGGATCTGTCCCTTGTACCACCACTGTAAGCTTTTTTAAAATAAAGGTACACTGCAAATCTTAGCTCCAAGATCTCAAACTAGCTTGATCAGCAAAAGTTGACATTTGGTCATCAAAAAAATTCCCAGAAAACTGTTACTCATTTTCAATACCACATTTGCAATAAGTGTGACTTGAACTCAAATGTACTAGCATGTACTTTAAATATTCAAAGACTGGTTAGCTGAATAATCATAATCATTTTTTAAGGGAAGTGGGAGAAGGTTGTATAAATGTCTGAGAATTTGGGGGATCCCACACCACTGAAAGCCTTATAAGTCTAGTGACACCAAAACAACGTCTACCACAATGCATAGGCCAAACAGTTTAGATTGAATATTTATACTCACAAATTGCTTGGAGAGATTACAGGAAAAAAGTTAAGAGGAAAAAAAAAAACATGCACAAAGACAACAAAATCAGCAACAACTAGCTATAGTGACAGAAGACATTCAGGCTTTACAGGTTAGCTGGGTTACCTTTAAAGTGTCTAAAAACATCTCTCAAATCTTAAAAGTATTTTTGTGACCCTGCAGCTATCATACTTTGTGTTAATGTTAAGCACCAGGCCATGCAACATGACATTGGTTATAAATATATAGTTTTGGCTTATGCCTCACTGTGACTGTACATTCTAATATGGTTGGCTATAGGTCTGATTACTCAAGTTTACCCTTACCGCTAGTTCTTCGAACATTCTCCTCATTTAATCTTCCCTCGAAGCTCTCAAGGGAAAATAAGGGCTCAAATGGTTCACGCAATTCATTGCTAGGTGATTCTGCTGAGATACAAATTAGCCACAGATAGAAGTAGGGCCGGAGCAAAGTAAACGAAGGCATCACCAGCTTTTACTTCCTCGCAGTCCCGATATAGGATCGTTTTCATTGAGCGTGGTACGGTGTTAGGGTAATATTGGTCCGCGAATATTGGTCCGCGAATAGTTTGATGTTTCTTCGGAATTCTTCATAGGCACAACTCCCAGGTGGTTGTGACACCTTGTTTCATGTAGTTGCAATCCGTTAGTTGGTTGCAATGTGAAGAGGACACTTACACCAGAGTATTTTTGGTAAATAATTTGGTAATAATTTATATTAAATTATCTATTCCTTCATTATTGCACAAAATTGTTGTATTAGCTATTATGGGTGCAAAAGTTGGATTTCAACTGAAATTTTTTGTATAGTATCCACTTCTGTAGCTGTATATAACAGGAAGAAAAAGACATGGCTAGCTATATGTGTACGTGGTCAAAGAATATATTGAATATTGGCTGTTTATTGCTAGAAAATAAAATGTGCATCCAACAAAAAGTGGAGCAAATGATACACTTCAAGTAGCAAAAAATATTGAAATAAAAAATTAGCTATGGCTACAAGTTCCATTTATTAAGAATTTCACTTAAAAAAATGAAGAAAGGATTTTTATATTGTACTAATAATGTTGACAAAAATATTGTAGCTGTATTTGCTATGAATTTTAATGGTACAGGTTTGTTAGAACATTTCAGTCCCTGGACTAGAATATGTCCATGGACCTTCCTCTAGAATATTTCAGTCCATGGATCTTCTTAGAAAATTTCAGTCTGTGGACGTTCTTCTGGAACATTTTAGTCCATGGACCTTCTTCTAGAACATTTCAGTCTGTGGACCTTCTTCAGTGAAGAAGATCTATGAATTTGTAGCTGTGCAATGATAAGCTAATCTACTCATTCAAGTTGAGAAAGTCGGCTGAATTATAGCTATATATATCAAATCTAATTTCCCAAAATTCAAACGGACCCTATGAAATAGTTTAATGAGTCTAGCAAGCTACTGTACTGTAAAAAATAAAAAATAAAATAAAAAAAATAAATAATAAATAAAAAGAAAAAGAACTGAAAAGTAACTCAGAAAGCAAGAGTAAGGGGGGTGGGGTGGTATTTAAGATTTATTGCTTGTGAGGGCACACGGGAGCACACAGTAGCTATGCACATTTATTTCACTGTGCATGTATATGTGTCTATAATCACCATTAGTTAAAATTTAAATTTCAAGATTCTGATAGCCTCATGAATTCAATTCAAATTGCACAAACCATTTCAGTCCTCCCTGGACCTTCTTCTAGAACATTTCAGTCCGTGGACCTTCTCTAGAACATTTCAGCCCGTGGACCTTCTTCTAGAACATTTCTGTCTGCTATGCTCCTTCTTACTGCAATCATGCTACAGTGGCAGCAGGTGAGGTGGCTTCTCAAGCAAAGACAGGAAGTGTGTGAAATATGCCGGTCTGCCTGTCACTCATTCCTTCACACTTGCAGTGGCAGTAGAGACCAGTGGAGTATTCGGCCCCAAGACCTGGACATTTTTTAAGGAGTTGGGCAGGAGGAGAAGACATCTTCCTTCCTCTACCAAAAAATTTCAGTGGCCGTTCAACATGGGAATGCCATTTCTATTTTAGGTGGGCACCCAATTAACTAGAAAGATTATTATTATTATTATTATTATTATTATTATTATTATTATTATTATTATTATTATTTATTCTTTTTATTATATTATCATTTTGTAATTGTATGATCTTTTGCTTCGTTTTTATTGCATTGTTTAGTTTTTACAATTTTTCTTGTTCATCTAACAATTAAAGTTGTTGTTTTTTTATAATAAATTAAAAAAAAGTAAAATACAAATAAAATAGATGCTTATTACAATGGCCAGTATCAACAACACAAGTCAGTTTGTGTACACAGCTACTATCATTATGGCAAATCAGTTTTGTTTGTTTCATTTATATATATATTTATTTGTTGCTTCTTGAGTGAAGAAGAGAAGAATTGATGACCTGGATGGAAGTTATGCTATTTTTATGATGTCATTATAGCTATATGCATGCATATTCACAAAAACAAAGCAACAACATAGAACACCTGATAGACATATTGAACAACTGAGATGGACATTGCATAATCTGATTTTTCCATCCAATTTCACTGTGACCTTAAATTAATTTGCATTATGCCCCCACTCTCAACCACTTTGCATCACTCCTGTGGTACACTACTGGATGCCTTGAGTTGCACAGCGCCAAAAAGCGAAGTTTACAAATTGCAAACTAGCTCGTTAACTACTAGTTCGTGCGTAGTTACCGAGCCGGTTAACAAATTTTGAAACTCCGTTGTTGACGCCTGGAACGAACACTAGTTAACAAGCTAGTTAACAAACCTCGCAAACTTCTCTGAAAACTCGCTGTTAACCACGCGGACAAGTCTGTAATGTTTTGGTAACCTGCATGACAAGTCTGTAACTTCTTGGCAACTACTTTGACAAGGCTGCAACTTTTTGGCAAACTACTTTGACAAGGCTGCAACTTTTTGGCAAACTACTTTGACAAGGCTGCAACTTTTTGGCTAACTAGTTTGACAAAGGCTGCAACTTTTTGGCAACTTCTTTTTGACAAGTCTGTAACCTTTTGGCAACTTCTTTAACAAGGCTGCAACTTTTTGGCAACCAATTTGACACGGCTGCAAACTTCTTGGCAATTGATTTAATTTCTTAGAAACATCTATGTTAACCACTTTGACAACCATATAAAAATATTAGGAAAAATCAATATGGTCATTAATATAATTTAAATAAATAGTAACATTATTTAATTGTTAATGAATGATCTATAATTAAACTTTTTAATCGTTCTTTTCAAAAGATAATTCAGTCACTCCATCTACATACACAAACAACATCATTGATAAATAGACAAAATATATAATAGGCTACATTAAAACTGTGTCTTACCACTTCCATCTCCACTTTCACCACTTTGTCCTGGAAAAAACAACAAAAAAAACATAGATAATGGTGATAGCTAAAATAATAGGTGAAAATACTATATTTGGCCAAACCATTTTAATATAGCAAATAAAGTTATCTTAAAACTGTTACTTAGCAAATACATTGGTGAGTTTAACTGAGGTTGAACTCTCTTTGGTGGTGTAATATACACAATATAAACAGTAAGATTATTGGTGAACCCTGAAAGATTTTTCGTGCAGCATAGACCAACCATGGCAAATCAACTGTACTACACCCAATTCAATTGAATTGATGCCTTCTCAAATCTAACTTAACTCAGTCCATGCTTAAGCAAATTGATGGCAAACCATACTTCATGGCCACTTACCCAATTCATGGTCACTGTACTTTACCCAATTCATGGTCACTGTACTTTACCCAATTCATTATCACTGTACTTTACCCAACTCATTGTCACTGTACTTTACCCAATTCATTATCACTGTACTTTACCCAACTCATTGTCACTGTACTTTACCCAATTCATGGTCACTGTACTTTCCTCAATTCATGGTCACTGTACTTTACCCAACTCATTGTCACTGTACTTTACCCAATTCATGGTCACTGTACTTTACCCAATTCATGGTCACTGTACTTTACCCAACTCATTGTCACTGTACTTTACCCAATTCATGGTCACTGTACTTTCCTCAATTCATGGTCACTGTATTTTACCCAACTCATTGTCACTGTACTTTCCTCAATTCATGGTCACTGTACTTTCCTCAATTCATGGTCACTGAACTTTACCCAATTCATGGTCACTGTACTTTACCCAATTCATGGTCACTGTACTTTACCCAATTCATGGTCACTGTACTTTACCCAATTCAATGTCACTGTACTCTACCCAATCCATTGTCACTGTACTGTACCCAATTCATTATCACTGTACTTTACCCAATCCGTTGTCACTGTACTTTACCCAATCCATTGTCACTGTACTTTACCCAATTCATCACTGTACTTTACCCAATTCATTGTCACTGTACTTTACCCAATTCATCACTGTACTTTACCCAATTCATTATCACTGTACTTTAACTAATTGATGGTCACTGTACTTGACGTGATTCATGGTTACTGTACTATACCCAATTCATGGTCACTGTACTTTACCCAATTCATCACTGTACTTTACCCAATTCATGGTTACTGTACTTAACCCAATTCATGGTCAGTGTGCTTTACCCCATTCATTGTCACTGTGCTTTACCCAATTCATCACTGTACTTTACCCAATTCATTATCACCGTACTTTAACTAATTGATGGTCACTGTACTTGATGCGATTCATGGTCACTGTACTTTACCCACTTCATGATCCTTGTACTTTACCCAATTCATGGTCACTGTAATTTACCCAATTCATGGTCACTGTACTTTACCCAATTCATGGTCACTGTACTCTACCCAATTCATGGTCACTGTACTTTACCCAATTCATGGTCACTGTACTCTACCCAATTCATGGTCACTGTACTTTACCCAATACATCACTGTACTTTACCCAATTCATTATCACCGTACTTTAACTAATTGATGGTCACTGTACTTGACGTGATTCATGGTCACTGTACTTGACGCGATTCATGGTCACTGTACTTTACCCAATTCATGATCCTTGTACTTTACCCAATTCATGATCCTTGTACTTTACCCAATTCATGGTCACTGTACTCTACCCAATTCATGGTCACTGTACTCTGCCTAATTCATGGCCACTGTACTTTCCTCAATTCATGGTCACTGTACTTTCCTCAATTCATGGTCACTGTATTTTACCCAACTCATTGTCACTGTACTTTCCTCACTTCATGGTCACTGAACTTTACCCAATTCATGGTAACTGTACTTTACCCAATGCATGGTCACTGTACTTTACCCAATTCATTGTCACTGTACTTTACCCAATTCATCACTGTACTTTACCCAATTCATTATCAGTGTACTTTAACTAATTGATGGTCACTGTACTTGACGCGATTCATGGTCACTGTACTATACCCAATTCATGGTCACTGTACTTAACCCAA
>WLWD01003144.1_pt1 | contig 21674 bp, 12 predicted proteins | sample 6712731 | NCBI WGS metagenome assembly WLWD01 (sample SAMN12718690, study PRJNA576275) | sponge metagenome | isolation source: marine sponge | host: Mycale hentscheli | place: New Zealand: South Island, Marlborough, Capsize Point | collected 2014-11-01
TCCCACTTTTAACTGGAACGGTCCAGCAAAATCCACACCAGTCCTGTAGAAAGGAGGAGCAGGAGTAGTTCTTGAAGAAGGGAGCATGCCCATCATGCTGGAGAGAGGTTTGGCGTAGGCCTTCTGGCAAATGGCACAGGTCCGGCTGATGAACTTGAGTAAGTTGCGTAAACCAGGGATCCAATAAGAGTTTGCCAGGATGGAAGCCATGGCTGAGATGCCCGCGTGGCTGTAGGTACGGTGAAGTGTCCTGACCAGTAGCTTGGTGAGGAGAGACTTTGGGTGAAGAACAATCAGGGTAGTAGGAGTTGATGGGGCTTCAGGGTCGCGAACTCGGCTGCAAACTAGGAGGTGTCCATGATCTGCTATCTTGACTTGAAATCGATGGAGCGAGTGTCCTGATGGAATGTTCTTGGACTTGTGCACAGCTTCGAATGCTTCTGGATAGAATTCTTGCTGAGACAATGCGTAGACGCGGTGTTTAGCAAGTTCGATCTCTTCGAATGTGAGCATGTCGGAGAGAGTCTCTTGCTGGTGGTTGGAGTGGAGGCGTTGACACCGAAGGATCCAGGCTACGACTCTCACTAGAGTGAAGAAGGAGGAGAACTTCTTCCAGAGGTTCGAAAGGAAGTTATTTTGGGTCTCTGTCATCTGGATGCTAGGCTTGACGGAGATGTTGAGGACGGATGCCGCAGGTTTGCTGGGCTTGTGTTGAGGCCAATCTTTCTTGGGAAGGAGAAGCCAGGAAGGACCTGACCACCAGAGTGCTGACGTGATCAGGTCTTTCGCTCGGATTCCTCTACTGGCAAGATCTGCAGGGTTGTCACTGGATCTGACGTTTCTCCAGATGACGTCTGGCAGTAGCTGCTGAATGGCGAAGACTCTGTTAGCAACAAATCTATTGAGGAGAGGAGGTGACTTTGGAAGCCAATGGAGGACGATCTCGCTGTCGGTCCATGGGTGAACGCGTTGGAGAGGGATGTCCAGGAGAGATGCTGTGCGAATCAACAGTTTTGCTAGGAGATGAGCACCTGTGAGTTCGGCTTTGGGGATAGTGATAGGCTTGACAGGCAAGACTCTGGCCTTCGCGATGACCAAGGTCGAGCTGACTTGTCCTCTTGAGTTCACAGATCTGAGGTAGATGCTGGCACCGTAGGCGACTGAAGAGGCGTCTGAGAATCCATGTAAGGTCCAGGAGTCGGGAGAAGAGTCGTCCTTGGGAACGATACGTCTCGGAACTGCATGACCGTTAATGGCTGGAAGGTCGGATAGCCACTCATCCCAGTGTACCTTGATATCTTCCGGAACTGGCTTGTCCCATAAAAGAGATCGTTTCCACGTTTCTTGGAAGAGAATACGAGCTGGTATGATGGCTGGGCAGAATAGACCGAGAATGTCGAAGACACCAGCAGCCCCTGAGGCGATGGAGCGTTTGGTGGTAGTCGGAGCATTCGGAGCAGGGTCTGGAATGGAGACATGGAGAGTGTCTTTCTCCACAACCCAGTGGATGCCTAAGGCTTTGGGAGCTTGGCATGGAGGGGTGATGGATACAGGTGATGGATCTGTTTCCAGTAGATGAGGCGGAATCATAGACTTGAGTTCCTTGGAGTTGGTCCTCCACTTACGAAGAACCATGCCTGCACGAGAGAAAAGGTCACAGAGTTCGGATCTGAGTTCTTCTGCTTCGTTCACGTTTCTGGCTCCTGACAAGAAGTCGTCCACGTAGAAGGCGGAGAGGATGGCATCTGCTGCTGCAGGATGCGAGGATGAGTACAGGTTGGCCAGAGTGTGTAGCACTTGTGTGGCCAGGAAAGGAGAGCTCTTGACCCCGAAGGTGAGGCGGTTCATTCTGCAGTCGAGAATGGAGCCATTGGAAGCACGCATGAGGAATCGATGCAGGTCCCTTTCTTCTGGGTTTAGGAGGATCTCCCTGAACATCTTCGAGATGTCTGCCGTCATTCCAACGTTGTGTCGACGAAATCGAGTGAGCACGTCTGGAAGAGGCGGGTACAGGTTTGGACCTGGTAGAAGGGTGTCATTCAGCGAGACGGAGTTCGATGAACGAGCAGATGCATCAAAGACGGCTCGAACCTTTGTGGTGGTTGAGGAGTCTTTGAATACGCCATGTACCGGCAGGTAGCAGGCTGGAGAGCGAGGTATCTCGTTTGGAGGGATGACCTCGGCATGGCCCAAGTCCAGATACTCTCTCAACACGCCAGAGAAGGCGTCGAGCTTCCCTTTGGCTTTGAGAGACTTCTCATTGGCTAGAAGTCTGGAGTGAGCTTGGCGACGGGTGTCTCCAAGGGTGGGTGGATCAGAGACTCGAGGCAGGGAGACGGAGAATCTGCCGTCGATTCTCTGGTAGGTGTTGTTGAAGTTCGTGATAGTTTGTTCGTCTTCAGGCGAGTGCGTCGGCGCTTCTGGGACTTGATCCAACTCCCATAGTCGGTCGAGGTCCATGGAGAGGTCTGTAGGAGTCACTGCCAGAGTGAGCACTGGAGTAGACGAAGCTCTCACCATAGGTCCAGACAAGCAGAGTCCAAACCTGGTGGGTTGTGCCAGGAATCCATCAAGTCTGAATTCCGGGGCTGTCTTTACAAAAGAGGCGTCCATTCCATTCAAGAGAATGTCCACCCGGCCTCCGAGATCTGGATCAGCTAGCTTGTACGACGAGAGGGACGGCAGCGAGGTGATCTTGTCCTTGTCAGCAGGGAGTCCAGATGAGGCAGCTTGGGATGAACGGTGAACCTGAATGGCTCAGAGTGGAATGAACCATCCACTGAGTGTAGCGAGGCTTTTGCAGTGAATTTGCACTGAATGTAGGAACCACCACACTCAAGAGTACGAGGCTTGGATGTTCTCTTGAGCCTGAGGTCCGAGGCGAGTTTGTCAGAGATGGCACTAACAGCAGCTCCACTGTCTAGAACTGCTCTGGCCACCACAGTCTGTCCTTCGTTCTCGATGGAGACCAGCGCAGTGTGCAGGAACCTGATGTCGGAGTCTGTGTCGTCGTCCGATGAATTCGAGGTTTGATCCATGGTGGTCAACATCTGGTGAATCTCGGGAGCATTGGAGGTAGAAGAAGGAGAGGCCTGTGGCTCGATGTGGAGCATCGAATGGTGTTTGGCACCGCAGGTCCTGCAAGAGAATTTGCTTGGGCAATTCCCACGACCGTGTTGACTCGAGAAAAAGTTGGTGCAGAGCCGTTTGTCGCGAACCAACTTGTTTCTGCTTTCAACATCCATCCCTTGAAACGTGGAGCACTTCATGAGTCCGTGGTTGTCGTTGCAGGCGTAGCAATTGGGAAGTTTCTTGGGAGTAGACTTGTGGTGGTGGGGTTTCTGCTTGACAGGCTGAGAGTGAGATGAGGAATAGGCGAAGTGAAGAGATGATCGAGTCGACGTTGGGGCAGGAGACGAGTTGTCGTTGGCGAGTTCTCGTTGCCAGTACTGCACAAACGATAGGACTGTTTCCATTTCTGGCACAGTGTCTGGCTTCTTGTGGCGTAGCCATTCCCTTTTGCAGTCAGGGTCCATGAGGCTGACCAAGACCATGGCAAGGTATGCGCTGAGGGAGTCGCCCACAAGTGACTGAAATCTCTGGAAGGGTAGTACGAGGTTGTCGTAGACGTTGTCGAGGTCGGTAGCAGTTAGGTGGAATTGCTTGACAGTGTCTATTTTGTTGATGATAAGAGGGCACACAACTTGTGGAGATCCAAACTTGGCGCGTAGGAGAGTGAGCATTGTGTCCAAGTCTGCGTTGGGATCGGGTAGGTTGTGAAGAATCTTGAGACCAGAAGGGTGCTGGATAGCTTTGATGAGATGTCCCTTGATCTCGAGGTTGGAATGTCCTTTTGCTCTAGCGTTGATCGTAGCCTTGAACATTGTCTCGAAGTTCGCCCATTTGAAGGGGTCACCGTCGAATGTTGGAACGTCCAGATGTAGTGAAGAGTTGTTGTGACTTGTCGATGTAGCAGGAGATGAAGCAGGAGAGGATGATGTCGTGGCCGCTGTGAGTATGGGTACTGCTGGGTCACGGCAGGATGAGTGAACATCTCTGCTGAGCACGGCAAGACTCTCTTTCACGTCTTGGAATCTTCTGTCAATGGCGGGGCTGTGTTTGGTGTAGCGTCTTGCTAGCTTAAACCAGTCACTGCAACGAGCAGACAGGTTGACAAAAGAGTCTCGAAAGAGAGGTGAGTTGACGTCTAGGACGGATTGTGCTTTTGTGAGGTCTTCGCTCAGGCCGTTGCTGTCGATCCACAACTCATGGAAGAGCTTGAAGTCCCTGATGGTTGTCTTGACCTTGTCGTAGGTGTCTTCGTCTTTGTCTTTCTCCGTTTCCTCGGCGTCGTCATCCATGTCGTTGTCCAAGACCAGTTCGTCGATCCGATCTTGGATGGATTTGTGAGTAGATCTGAGGGAGTCTAGATCTTTGAGGAGGTCGTCGAACACTAGTCCAGAGATCTCGTCCGGGTGCTTGCCTTGAAGTTCGGAGACTTTTCTCTGCAGCCTAGTGAGCATTCCTTGCTTGTTGCCTCTCTTGCGATGGAGGGATTGCAAGGCTTGAGAGAACTCGGAAGGTTCAGACATGGTGAGTAACTGGAGTTGAAGAAATACGGAAGTGGTTTGAAGATAGATTGGATACGAGTGGTGTTGATGTGAGCCACGCGTAACAGTCAGAGAAGTGAGGGTTGAAGATGGAGTCGAAACGAAATAGCAACAATAGTGAGCTAAGCTACAGCTACGAAATAGCAACTAATAGAAAGCTAAGTAAGTCGAAATAGCAGCAATAGAGAGCTAAGCACTAGTTCAAACAAAGGCTCGAAGGACCATTTAATGTGGGGGTCGTTACTTCCCACACTAGCTAGTTCTAAGATGGAAACTCGAAGGACCAGGATGTCCACTTGATCTGGCGCAAGGCTAATATCAATCGCAACCACTGGCCGTTTAGCTTGCAGTCTTGACCGACAGCAAAAGGTGCGCACTCCTTATGCGGGGTATTACACAGGTTCTCAGAGGTGAACAACATTATTATCTAGAATAGGCATGCATATATACGTAACAACAAGTAGAGAGTTACGATGGGTTGCGTAACTCTACCACAATGATGATACAATAAAGGAGGGACAGGAAGTAGGGAAATGATCGTTAGTTTAGACTCTGTCTGTGGACGTAGTCCCAGACAATTTTATATGGCACAGTAGCCGTCTTAAAAAGCTTCTAAAATGTGTCGCGTAGAACTGAAGTAAACAGCCTTTTTTCAACATTTTATTACTGTTTCTATTAATTCTATTAATTTCAGTACTACTTACATAAAATGCTAATAAAAAGAGTCGATCTTTTCTGTGTATTTAGTGCTAAAAGTTAAAAACTCTTCCAGTGCTGTATCAGTAAGCTGAGACCTTGTACTGCCTATGGAAGTCGTCGAAAAAGATTTGTTGGAAGAAAAAAAACTGACTAGCTTTTAAGGCTTAAGTTACAACAGACACAATGCTCTAACCAGGTCCTCATTTTGTAGGTCTTCCAGTTTAATCTCTAGCTGTAAAAATATCTAAACCAGCAATGGTGCTGACTCCTAGAAAGTACTGGTAGCGTAGAACAGCCGTACCACAATTCTGCAAGAATCTATTTTTAAATGCAAAAGCAAAATCTCTTGAATGTGTAAATACAATTTTGGAAAACAATTTCTATATTTCTAGAAGTGAGGCATAAGATAAATAGGAAAGATTAAAAAAAACAACAACTTTAAAACATAGTTTAACAGAAGTATTGTATTTTATGAATCGCCAAACTGCTTGCACCTTTCTGGTGCTTTTTAATACAGGAAGAAGCATCATATTTTCTTATTGTGTGTCTGTGTGTTAAAATATGTGACCGGCTCTGAGAAAACTGACATTGTGAAATGTTAAAAAAATCAATGTTATGCAGTAAGCTATTCTTCCTTTGGCCATTTTTCCCTTTAGCTTTCACGGGTATCGTCATAAAAACATTGACTTGCATTCTCCAATTTCAGCTGGTGCTATTAGAACGGTAGACCACCGTAACTAAAGCCCTTATTTATCAATTTAAATCAATTAAACTTTCACACTAATCAGCCGAAATTTTAACCTTTGGTAGTTTGCTAATATTAAGGTTTCAGAAAACCTCAAAAACATTTTTTTTGAAAAAATTTAGACAAACTAACTGTAGTGCATGTTTACTCGATTTCAGTTTATTGTCAAAATTTTTTAATTTCATTCACTTTCCAATTTTCTCATTTTCTCTTTTTTATATATAATGTTAGTGTTTTATTCTTGTGTGTTTGTTATTATATTTAAAGTATATGTTTATGTGCTTGTTTCCATTATTTATTGTTGTTAGTAATATTGTTATTTTGTAGCGTTGTTGTTTTCAGTTCCAATAACAGTTGTATAATTTTGTATGAAGTATGAAGTGTTTATATAGCACGTGCATTGCTTGTATTAGAATAGATTGTTTGTGTGTTTGCATGTTTTGAACATTGGTGAATTTAATGCCTGGTTTAAATTTGTTTGTGTGTTAGTTTTAAAGTCTTGCATTAAAACAAACATCTGAAGCAATTTGTTTGTTTGTTATTATTTACTTTACTATTTGTGTATTTATTTGTTTATTTGTATTTAGAGAAATCTCCTTCATCCTTTAGCCTCACTTCACTGGGAACACTGCCATACATGGAGGGAGATGGTCTGGTCTAAACAATGTGCAGTACTACAGAATAAAGTACTGCTACTAGATTATTATGATAACATACTTCACATCTCTACTGACCTACACTCATGGACTACTACTCCTGTACCATATGTAGACTCGTCCCTAACTACCTACCAGTCTAAGTTTGTATTGGTTGGTGGATGGCATCCCTCCACTAGGGAACCCACTAACTCTCTGTTGACTAGTACTACTGGTCTAGACTGGAAGCCATCGCTACGTGCCATGCCTACTCGTCGCTACAATGCATCATCAGTTAGTGGAGGATCACCAGAGGTCCTGGTCGTGGCTGGTGGGCGTGGCTTACATGGCGAGGACTTGGATGTAGTGGAAGTTCTGCTCAACGACCATTGGTCGACTGCAGACTCACTTCCTTCTTCATGCTATAACATGCGATCAACATTCCATGAAGGCAACTTCTACTTCACAGGAGGAGTTGTCAAGCAGAATATTCTATTTATATGCACTTTAGAGTCTCTCATAGCATCTGCTAGTAATGGCAGGACAACTCCACTAACAATATGGAGGACAGTAACCACACCTACTGCCATCTCCGCTATCGCCTCGTATTTATCAAATCTAATCGGCATCGATGGATATTCTACAGTCAGTTACTCCAACAGAACAGAGAAGTGGATTGAGACTACTAGTGAGGGAGATGGACCAGCTAAGGTGGCTTATGGATATACAGCTACTGCAGTATTAACAACTGGACAGTTAGTAATGGCCAACATAAATGGAGTGTATAGAGGAACTCTGTCAGGTTAGTGTATTCAAATAGCAGCTCCCTCTAGAAGCCTCCCTGACTGAACTCTGTCAGGTTAGTGTATTCAAATAGCAGCTCCCTCTAGAAGCCTCCCTGACTGAACTCTGTCAGGTTAGTGTATTCAAATAGCAGCTCCCTCTAGAAGCCTCCCTGACTGAACTCTGTCAGGTTAGTGTGTTCAAATAGCAGCTCCCTCTAGAAGCCTCCCTGACTGAACTCTGTCAGGTTAGTGTATTCAAAGCAGCTCCCTCTAGAAGCCTCCCTGACTGAACTCTGTCAGGTTAGTGTGTTCAAATAGCAGCTCCCTCTAGAAGCCTCCCTGACTGAACTCTGTCAGGTTAGTGTATTCAAATAGCAGCTCCCCCTAGAAGCCTCCCTGACTGAACTCTGTCAGGTTAGTGTATTCAAATAGCAGCTCCCTCTAGAAGCCTCCCTGACTGAACTCTGTCAGGTTAGTGTATTCAAATAGCAGCTCCCTCTAGAAGCCTCCCTGACTGAACTCTGTCAGGTTAGTGTATTCAAATAGCAGCTCCCTCTAGAAGCCTCCCTGACTGAACTCTGTCAGGTTAGTGTATTCAAATAGCAGCTCCCTCTAGAAGCCTCCCTGACTGAACTCTGTCAGGTTAGTGTATTCAAATAGCAGCTCCCTCTAGAAGCCTCCCTGACTGAACTCTGTCAGGTTAGTGTATTCAAATAGCCGCTCCCTCTAGAAGCCTCCCTGACTGAACTCTGTCAGGTTAGTGTATTTATATAGCAGCTCCCTCTAAAAGCCTCCCTGGGAAACCCTCTAGCCTGCACTAATATTGGTTTCTTTTCAGCAGGTCTCAGTTATATTGTCTCTTCCAAGTAATTATAGATTATTGTTGTATTTATAGGAGATAGTCTATTATTTTACTAGAATTTTTATATTATTATTTGGTAAATTATGCTTGAATGAATTATTTATAAACATGTTAATTCTGCCCTCAATTGTATAAACTTTGCTAAAATTATGTGGTTAGTTTTTATGTGTCTGACTATAATACCAGTGGTCATCCTTGTGAAAAATTTCAGCTTTAAAAATAATACTAAATCCCATGAAAATATTTTTCTAAAGAGTTCAGGAAAATTTAACCCCCCCCCCTTCCTTTTCCCACCCTCCTCCTCCACTACCATCTCCTCTTTGTTTCCCTACCTATCTTCTCTCTATCTTCAATTCCTTTCCTCATCTCTTTCATCCTCTTTTTTCCCTCTAATGCTTTCTGCTATTATATTTTAATGTTTGGTTATTTTGTATGTATAATATGATAAATTATAATATTGTTGTTGTTATTGTTGTTGTTGTTGTTGTTGTTGTTGTTGTGTAGTGATATCCTATTCCCCAGACAACCAGTTCATATCCAATGTCCTGTCCAGACTAGAGGCAGTGATGGACATTGACATTGAGTCTGTCCTGGCCAACAGTCACTCTCAACTAACACAATCTACTGGAGTTGAACTACCAGACCTTGACCCACAGACAGATCCTGTGTATTATGTAGAACAAGTTATTGTCACATGGCGTAGACTACATCATCCAACATGGCAACAACTACTGGACGTCTTACAAGATATTGGACTAGCAGAGCTGAGTCAGCAAATTGACGCATTCATGAGAGGTAAGAGTAGTTTTTGAAATAGTATATGTGTAATAGTATTTTGTGTCATGTCAAATTTATGTTTATGAATGCAATACTATTTTTACACTGTATAATGAAGACTATTTAAAGGTGCTGATAGATATTTTATAAATGATTGTTAGACATCAGTATTTGTATTTGTTGGAATAATTTTATAGTCCAAAGTATGTATTTATTTGCTGTGATAGGTTACTACAAGATTGAAGATGCGTACAAGCACTTCATTGTTTCCAAGGATGTGCTGGAGCTTCTGTCTTTAAAGTTGATGTTTGTTGGTCCTCCACGACAAGGCAAGAGTACAACTCGCCGTCGAATTAGGAAAGAGATCATAGATCTTCTGTCAGCAGGAGAAGAGGAACAGATTCATGGCAGCACAGGTTCAGTGGAGTGTTCCAATATGCTAGTCCAAGGCTCGTCTGATCCAACTACAGCAGAAAGGAAGGCAAACTGGACCATTGTACAGAATCTCACTGAGGAAGCATCTGTACTCTTTCACAGTCTCAAAAGTAGTTTTGTGACTAAATCCACTTCTGAGGGCACAAGTGATTCCCATAAAAATAGAGAAACCACAAAAATTGTCCAACAGGATGGCAGTGGTTCAGAGCAGTCTGTGGAAGAATCGTCACAATCTACTTTACTAGGATTTACCGAAGGCAAATCATCAAGACAGAAGGAACCCTCTCCTGTCTCACCAACAAATGTCCAACTCTCTGATGAGGTGGCAACATCACAAGATTATTCCGAAATAGCTGCCGTATTCAAGAAAGTGTCCCAACAACCAGAGTTTGTTGAAGATTTGAGGCATTCTTTCAGAGCTTTCTTGAGGATGGAAGATACTGGAGGTCAGCCTGAGCTGATGGACATGCTACCAGCACTCACCATAGGACCTGGCCTCTACATGCTGTTCTTTAACTACATGTTCCAATTAAATGAGGAGTATCGGGTCTTTTATCAGAGAGCTTCAGGAGAGACAAGTACACCAGAGAAATCTGAGTTTACTCTGCAAGAGATGCTTTTGCGCACTCTGGCCAGTATATCTTGTTTCAGTTCCTCTTCCCATCTTCAACCTCTACCAGGAACAGACAACCCAGCCATTGGTGAGATACTGGAGTCCTCCAAGTCAGTAGTGTATATAGTGGGTACTCACAAAGACAAGGTTTCTAAGGAAGACATCGCTACAGTCGACTCACAGCTTCAAAAAGTGATTGGAGACACTGACTTCTACAGGAAGGGCATAGTTCAGTTCTGCTCACAAGACAAGCTTGTAGTTTCTCTGGACAACATGGGAGGCGGAGTAGAAGAAATTGATCACTTGCATCAGCTACTGGAGAATGCCATGGAGAAACACTTTAAGATGCTAAAAATTCCAGCCGTGTGGCTCCTGTTTAGCTTGTGTCTTCGCATGAGAGAAGTGAGGACAGCCAGCCTGGAGACCTGCTTGGCCTTGTCCCATGCCTTCAATATGACACCTTACGAGACCAAAGCAGCTCTGTGGTTTCTTCACCACCATGCCGGTGTTCTGATGCACTTCCCCAGTGTGCTTGGTTTGGAAGACCTGGTCATCATAGACATCCAGGTAGTGTATGACAGTATCACTGGTGTCATTCTCAAAGCCATGAGTTTTGATAGTGTAGGTCAGGCCACATCCGAGAGATTCAGGAAGACAGGTCGATTCACTATGACAGATTTGATATCAGCTACAGCTGACATTTCAGGAGATCTGATTCCACCAGAGCAACTGGTAGCTTTGCTAGCATATCTTCACATTGTAGCCGAGATTGTGTCAGTCAAATCTTCTGATACTAACTCAGTCTTGGAAGAAGAGAAAGAATACATCATGCCTTGCGTGTTAGAAAACACTAGTGCAAAGGAACTTCACCTATTCCACAAAGAATCCTGTAGATCGCGTTTGGTGGAGCCTCTCTTGATGTACTTCAGTAGTGGGTTTACTCCTATGGGACTCTTTTCTGCTTCAATGGCTTGTTTCATATCGAACAAGTCCTTCACTTTCATTAGAGAAGGTGTCAAGAAGAACATGGTGCACTTTCTGTACGGATCAAATTTAATTTGTGTAACATTTATATCTCGATGTAAATATTTTGAAGTCGTATTTTCGTGTGATCCTACATTCCAAGACTCCATTCACCACGAATGTACTGCTCTAAAACAAGAAATAGAGGCCACTCTAAAGAAGGCCAGTTCCAGAATGAACTACAACAGCTACATGGACTACCAGTTTGCCTTTGACTGTCGTTCACATGAAGGAGGGAGTCATCTCGGAGTAGTTGATGGTGTGCACTCTGTCCCCAAAGTCATGAAATGTCTCTTCAATCCAGACTATCCACAAGCAGTTGTACTCACCAATAGACACCTCTTATGGTATGGGCAGGTATGCAGGAATAGACTATGTATTCTAACTTGTAATAACTATCTCTTGTTTATTTGGTATTAGAAATATGAAAAGAAAGATCCTGTGGTAGAGGTCTCTGAAAGTAAGTCAAGTTCTGTTTGTATTTATAATAATTGAAAGTGTTTTATTATTAGGTGGTAATAGTTTGAGTATATTTCTGAGTGTGTATCCTGACTTGGTCCTCTCAGTGACGCCTTGTGTCATGACAGTAGCTGATCACTGCTACTGTATTGGACTCGTAACTGAAGATGCCTATGACCAACTCATCCAGCGCATGGACTTGACTGACAAACACAAAGCAAGAATTCTTTTAGGCAATGTCCGTTCAGTCTTATCATCCAGACCCTCAGCTCTCAAGGAGTTTGTTACTATCTTATCTGCAGTGGACTATTGTCAGCAAGTGGCAGATAAAATACAGCAACGACTCTAGTAAGCATTTGGTTTTAATTGTATTATTGTTATTATTATAATTTGTATTGTTTGTGTAATAGAATGGTGGATTGAATTGTGTGTGGAAGAATTCAACACTACAATGAGGACATTCATTTCAAACATTTTATTTTAACTAGAATCTCATCACAACCACACATTCAGTTGTTATTTTTAGAAATAAAATTATCACTGTGAAAGAATGCAGACATTGTATTAGAATGGAATGAGTGTAAGTGAAATGAACAAAATGGAGGCTGTATTGTGAGAACAAATGGAAGAAATATTGAGTTTAATGAAAACCTACTTCTTTTGACACTCATTTGAAACTATGGTATGTTTATAAGTTTTTTACGGTCAATTTTCAATGACCAGATCAATCTCATATATTTAATGTTTCTCAATAATATCAGCTCAATAATTCAGCGAAGCGAGCGGAGCTGACTCTCTAATGAGTTCGCGATATATATATATATATTTGGCGAGCGAGCGTAGCGAGCAAGACACTTACAGGGGTAAAAATAAAAAAATCGGGTATATGTTACATGTATATATGTTGTAGTCAGTACTAAGAGAGCTATCACTACTTCTGAAAAGCGTATGTAAGCACATAAAGTATTAATGCTAAGGAAGCTACTGCTACTCGAGGGATGCCGAGGTAAGTAGCAATTCCATATTTCTAAATATGCAAAATAACTCTGGCCTTTCTTTTTTATAGCTAAGAGCTTGTTGTCAACAGTGACTGGTAAATTCAAATAGTCAGAAGGACTCAAATTTGGTACTACAAAAGTTACCACTGCTCAAGAAAATGAGGTAAGAAAGTAATTTGTATTTGTGTGCTAAAATTGATTGTCTTTTGTTTTTGTAGGTGAGAGCTTGTCAAGAATTCGAGGTAATTCAGGTGGTCAAAGTAACTTCAATTTGATACTACAGAAGTTATCAATACTCAAGAATGAGGTAAGTAGTAATTCCATATTTGTTGGCTAAAATTACAAATAATAACACTGGTTTATTTTTTATCGTAGCTGAAAGCTTGTTCAAGAGTTACTGGTGATTGAGATTATCAGAATGGCAGATGTTTGATACTACAAAAGTTACCATTAATCAGGTATAAGAGAATGATTTTGTACTTGTTTGCTGAAATAAAAGGTCGTAACTGCTATTATAGTTTTTGCATGAACTAAGCTAAAACATAGTAACAATACTTATTTTTATGTTACTTAACTATCAGGCTCGCTCGCCATTTGTGCTCAAGCACACCACTGTTTATTAATTTTTATATATGTTTGGACGTACGTATGTCATTTTGTACTTTGACCCTCGCGTTTTTGTGTTAGTTATGTGGTCGACCCCGTCCCAAATTGCACTAAACAGAATCCTCTGGTTTATCGATCAGTACCCGCATCACCCTAGAAATTGAATTGTTTACCGTTTTGAATTCTTTTGAGGGTGCAGTTAAAACTTGAAAACTTAAGGGACTTCCATTTCTATTCGAGTTAGTGGCGGTGGTAAGTCAATGCGCTCTTTGTCATGGTTATAAGCCGTGCGCAACAGTATTTACTTGAAAATACATTGTCCACTAGACTACCGCGAAGGTAAGTCTGTGTAGGTGCATGTCCAACTATCAAAGCATTGTGTGTTACAACCACTTCTTAGCTAAAGAATATCACAAAGAAAACTTTTAAATAACGTGTATCATTTTATTTTTGTTTTTTCCCTTCAATTCAAGCAGTTGCAGAGAGTTGTTACTATGGCACTGAAATCCCTTTATCGTGTATGTGAAATAAAAAATATGGACCTTATTTTCAGTAGCTTCAGTGTTAGAAGTCAAAATCCTTCATCTAAAAAATAGTATATTCTTTAGGCTCGCTCGCCATTATGCTCAAGCATATCACTAGTTAGGTCTAGAAATTGTTTTTGTTCTTGCGTGGGCGTACGTGTGTATCCTTTCTCCTACGCGCTTGCGTGGGCCGGGTAACCTTCTTAACAACATTTTGTTTTGTTTACCCGCCGTACGAAGTAGCGATGCCCAGTAGACAAAACGTTAGAAACGCTCGGTCAAGTTGAGGGCGTTAGAAACTCCTGAAGAAAAATTAGTAAGGAGAGCGATAAGAAATGAAAAAGACAGGGCAAGGAGGAGGAGAGCTAAAACGAAACAGAAACAGGTAGCAAAGTAAAGAATCTGACAGTATTTTGTAGCCACACCAAGCATGCATGGAATAGCTGCAATTACAGGGAACATGCATCGCTCGCTTCGCTATTTTGTGCTATTAGAGCACATCACTAGTTAAGGTAAAGGGTCGATTTATATGTTGTAGGTTCGTCTCGCAAGCCAGGCTGAGCGGTGAGTACCAGGTCTGGCTACCCGGGAAACTTTGCTGAGCATTGTTTAGATGAGTTGGGGAGTGTACAGCAGCGTGTATTCTCTAATGTTGTTTTGGTTGAACATTTTCATTTTAGTTTTAGTTTTTTTAACAAAATATTTCAAGATTAATTTTAGTTTTAGTTTTTCACTAACAAAGACTACAAATTTAGTTTTAGTTTTGTTTTTTCCAATGTACTAATTTCAATTCTAGTTTTAGTTTTAGTTTTTCAAATTTACTAACTTCCATTTTAGTTTTAGTTTTGGTTTTTTGCTAAGGGAGGGGGCTGGGCTAGATAGTAGATGAGCAACTGCAGACTGCTGTCCAACAGTTTGCCTTAGCCAAAACAATTTACTCAGGTGCTATGAAGAAATGATTGCTTAAAGGTTTTTGCTTCCTGGGACTACCACTGGTCATTTGTCTTCTTTCAGTGATGTCACTGAAAATGGTTAGCTATTATTTATAGTTTTGATTTTAAAAAATATAGTTTTAGTTTTAGTTTTTATTCATCAGCTCTATGACTTTTAGTTTTAGTTCTGGTTAGTTTACTAAAATGTTTTAGGTGTAACTAAAATTAATTTTAGTTTTAGTTTTAGTTACCAACAACACTAGTATTCTCATGTTACTTGTTCCAAAGTGTCTTTGAGCATCTCTTGCTCTAATCTCCAAGACAAAACAAATCAGACCCAATGGTCGTAGTCTACCTGAAGGAGCAGGTCACGTGGACTATGCAGAGGTGAGCAGGTAACACTGATTCTTATGACAGATATCATCATTTAGTAATATTGACTAGAAAAGCTTATGTATAGTACAGTATGTAGATTTAGTATAACTGAAAGATGAAGATGATGACTATGATAATGATCATCAATAATTGAAATATTTACTTAAGAGCATTGCTAGAGAAAATGTGTCACTTCAGCATACATCATCTTCACTCTTGAAGACGGATCAGTTATTAGAGCAAGCAATGGAAAATATACAGAAATAAGAACTTGTACTGTGAAGGCTCAACTAGCTACCCTTTACCATGTGGGTGGGTCTCTTTGTAGTATGGTCGCACAGAATGGCGGAAGAACACATTGAAAGAGTTTGGCACGACCATAGAGATGGACTACTTCTTTGAGGTAGTGCAGGAGCTGAAGTTGATGGTGTACGATCTGGACAACGCCACCAGTTCTCTGGAAGATGACGACTATCTGGCAGGACTTGAGTGTTGTTTGGGAGAGGTGAGGTCTTCTTCTTTTAGTGCCCACAAACTGTGAGGATGCTGGCATGTTATGACCAGATTGTCAGCTCCTCTCCGTTCCAGCGTAATCTAGAAGGAGGTAAAGGGAAGAAATTACAAGAGACGAAGGGAACAATAACAGTGAGTGGTGGGGGAGGGAGGGAGGGAGGCATTCTATAGCTTGTCACATTTTACGTATTCTCTATACATGTCACATGATAGTCACGTGTAGATGATCCAACTACATGATGAACTCTGGTGGCATCTCTGTGTGCATCTCTGTAGTGTTTGTTTGTTTGTTTGTTGTGTAGTTTGCAGCATGCCCAGTCAGACTCGGCCAAGTGTCGTGGGTGGATCAGACTAGCGGTGAACTAGTGTTCTCTGGCTAGCTACATCACAGTCCTCTGTCAGGACAACTCCATTCTCACTTCTTATTATGAGACGTACAGTTTCGTCAGAGATCCAGAGATGACGTCTACTCTCACGGAACTGCTGGCTGGAGTCACACACATTGCCTTCAATCTGTGAGTGACCTCTGTCTCCAGGGAGGTTGGGAGTGTGTGTGGGGGGGGGGGGGGGGGGGGGGGGGGGGGGGGCAGTGCATTAGTATCTGTGTGTGATGTATGCCAGTACTAAACGTCGTAATATATAATCTGAATTCTGGTGGTTAACTTATCAAAATCAGGTTTATTGGCTATTGTCCATGAGAGTCTCCACCCACTTTTGTAGCTGTATCGATATCCTATATTCATATCATCATATCAACTCACATAACTAGACTGCAAAAACACTTAAAAAACCACAGCCTCTGGTCCCAGCTAATGTATTGTATCCAGGCTGGGATATTGTGGTGGTACCAGGCTGGGATATTGTAGTGGTACCAGGCTGGGATACTGTGGTGGTACCAGGCTGGGATATTGTGGTGGTACCAGGCTGGGATATTGTGGTGGTACCAGGCTGGGATGTTGTGGTGGTACCAGGCTGGGATGTTGTGGTGGTACCAGGCTGGGATACTGTGGTGGTACCAGGCTGGGATATTGTGGTGGTACCAGGCTGGGATATTGTGGTGGTACTAGGCTGGGATATTGTGGTGGTACCAGACTGGGATGTTGTGGTGGTACCAGACTGGGATGTTGTGGTGGTACCAGGCTGGGATACTGTGGTGGTACCAGGCTGGGATATTGTGGTGGTACCAGGCTGGGATACTGTGATGGTACCAGGCTGGGATATTGTGGTGGTACCAGGCTGGGATATTGTGGTGGTACCAGGCTGGGATATTGTGGGATAGGATGGACACATAGGATAGAGTGTGTAAGTAGGACACGTGGGGTTTCATAGGACCATCCCACCTGTCCTACATGGGACAGTGGGATAGGTCAGACACATAGGATGAAACCAGATGAAGATTTTTTATGAGGAATTCATGGGATAGACCTTTATGTCCATATGGGATAAAGGATAGTTTGGGAAGGATAAAGGATTTAAAAAATTATTTGTTCTGTAGAAAGGATGCAACGTGACCTACTATGTGAAGTGTGTACTGTAATGAAACTAGTGTTAATTATGCCTGCAACCAATGCATCATCTGAGCGCTCATTTAGTGCACTGTGTCGAGTAAAAACTTACTTAAGAAGTACAATGAGACAAGAGAGATTGAATCATCTTATGATATTACATGTTCATAGAGATATAACTGATAATCTTGACATGATAAGTGTGGCTAATGAATTTGTTATTGATTCCGAACACAGAATGCAAATATTTGGTACATTTACTTCTTGAAACTTTTTTTCATGAACCAGTCATCCTCATTTATTTCCTGTAATATAACATAACATTATTATTACTTATTTAATGGTTATAGCATTAATACATGCAATTTCCTACTAATTTAGTCTTACTGACGAACTTTACCACAGACAAGTGATGTCGAATGGCCTGACCAATCTAAAATACGTTGCTCCTCCCCTGTAGAGTGGATTGGTTTACTAGGTGTGTGTAGGTTCTAGAGTGGATTGGTTTGCTAAGTGTGTGTAGTTTCTAGAGTGGATTGGTTTGCTAGTTGTGTGTAGTTTCTAGAGTGGATTGGTGTGCTAGTTGTGTGTAGTTTCTAGAGTGGATTGGTTTGCTAGGTGTGTGTAGGTTCTAGAGTGGATTGGTTTGCTAGGTGTGTGTAGTTTCTAGAGTGGATTGGTTTGCTAGGTGTGTGTAGGTTCTAGAGTAGATTGGTTTGCTAGATGTGTGTAGGTTCTAGAGTGGATTGGTTTGCTAGTTGTGTGTAGTTTCTAGAGTGGATTGGTTTGCTAGTTGTGTGTAGTTTCTAGAGTGGATTGGTTTGCTAGGTGTGTGTAGTTTCTAGAGTGGATTGGTTTGCTAGTTGTGTGTAGTTTGTAGAGTGGATTGGTTTGCTAGGTGTGTGTAGGTTCTAGAGTGGATTGGTTTGCTAGTTGTGTGTAGTTTCTAGAGTGGATTGGTTTGCTAGTTGTGTGTAGTTTCTAGAGTGGATTGGTTTGCTAGTTGTGTGTAGGTTCTAGAGTGGATTGGTTTGCTAGTTGTGTGTAGGTTCTAGAGTGGATTGGTTTGCTAGTTGTGTGTAGGTTCTAGAGTGGATCGGTTTGCTAGTTGTGTGTAGTTTCTAGAGTGGATTGGTTTGCTAGTTGTGTGTAGTTTCTAGAGTGGATTGGTTTGCTAGGTGTGTGTAGTTTTTCTAGAGTGGATTGGTTTGCTAGTTGTGTGTAGTTTCTAGAGTGGATTGGTTTGCTAGGTGTGTGTAGGTTCTAGAGTGGATTGGTTTGCTAGGTGTGTGTAGGTTCTAGAGTGGATTGGTTTGCTAGTTGTGTGTAGTTTCTAGAGTGGATTGGTTTGCTAGTTGTGTGTAGTTTCTAGAGTGGATTGGTTTGCTAGTTGTGTGTAGTTTCTAGATGGATTGGTTTGCTAGGTGTTTGTATTTCTATAGTGGATTGGTTAGTGGTGTGTGGTAGGTTTCTAGAGTGGATTGGTTTTGCTAGTTTGTGTGTAGTTTCTAGAGTGGATTGGTTTGCTAGTTGTCTGTATGTTTCTAGAGTGAGATTGTTTTTGCTATTTGTGTGGTAGGTTCTAGAGTGGATTGTTTGGTTCTGATTGTGTAGGTTTCTAGAGTGGATTGGTTTGCTAAGTTGTGTGTCGTCTCTAAGTGATTTGGTTTTGCTAGTGGTGTTGTAGTTTGTAGAGTGATTGGTTTTTGCTAGGTGTGTGTAGGTTCTAGAAGTGGATTGGTTTTTTTCTAGGTGTGTGTATGTTTAGAAGTGATTGGGTTTGCTAGTTGGTGTGTAGTTTCTAGTAGTGGATTGGTTGCTAGTTGTGTGTAGTTTCTAGAGTGGATTGGTTTTTGCTAGTTGGGTGTAGTTTCTAGAGTGGATTGGTTTGCTAGTTGTGTGTAGGTTCTAGAGTGGATTGGTTTGCTAGTTGTGTGTAGGTTCTAGAGTGGATTGGTTTGCTAGTTGTGTGTAGTTTCTAGAGTGGATTGGTTTGCTAGTTGTGTGTAGGTTCTAGAGTGGATTGGTTTGCTAGGTGTGTGTAGGTTCTAGAGTGGATTGGTTTGCTAGTTGTGTGTAGTTTCTTGAGTGGATTGGTTTGCTAGTTGTGTGTAGGTTCTAGAGTGGATTGGTTTGCTAGGTGTGTGTAGGTTCTAGAGTGGATTGGTTTGCTAGTTGTGTGTAGTTTCTAGAGTGGATTGGTTTGCTAGTTGTGTGTAGTTTCTAGAGTGGATTGGTTTGCTAGGTGTGTGTAGGTTCTAGAGTGGATTGGTTTGCTAGTTGTGTGTAGTTTCTAGAGTGGATTGGTTTGCTAGTTGTGTGTAGTTTCTAGAGTGGATTGGTTTGCTGGGTGTGTGTAGTTTCTAAAAGCAGGATATAGAACGTCTTGTACCAGCATAAATATATAATTGAATTCTGTGAGCTGGGTCTATTGGTCATCTGCCATCGCTACTCTATGGAGTGTGCCTCTTGGTTAATTAGCAGACACGTTGAAATGTCCGAGAGAGAGAGAGAGAGGGAGGGAGAGAGTTTGAGGTGTGAGGAGGCGTTGGTGCATTTAGAGGTGTAGGACAATTAAGTTAGTTGTGTAGCCACCACTGTAGTGACGTGTCGTTAACATGTGTGCACATGTGTGCACATGTGTGTGTGTGTGAGTGGGTGGGTGTAGAGGCCAACTTGTAACAAGTATGTGAGATTCTTGTAGTTGTGACTAGCTGTTGCAGTGGTATGTGCATGTGTGCGCATGTGGCTTGGCATTTGTGGACATGTCTGCAGTATGATGTCACCTGAGACAAGTTAGTGTCAGGTCTTTAGTGGGTGGAGTCAGGATGAAGTTAGTGGGTGGAGTCAGGGTGAAGTTAGTGGGTGGAGTCAGGATGAAGTTAGTGGGTGGAGTCAGGATGAAGTTAGTGGGTGGAGTCGGGATGAAGTTAGTGGGTGGAGTCGGGATGAAGGTAGTGGGTGGAGTCAGATGAAGTTAGTGGGTAGAGTCAGGATGAACTTAGTGGGTGGAGTCAGGATGAAGTTAGTGGGTGGAGTCAGGGTGAAGTTAGTGGGTGGAGTCAGGATGAACTTAGTGGGTGGAGTCAGATGAAGTTAGTGGGTAGAGTCAGGATGAACTTAGTGGGTGGAGTCAGATGAACTTAGTGGGTAGAGTCAGAATGAACTTAGTGGGTAGAGTCAGGATGAAGTTAGTGGGTGGAGTCAGGATGAAGTTAGTGGGTGGAGTCGGGATGAAGTTAGTGGGTGGAGTCAGGATGAAGTTAGTGGGTGGAGTCAGGATGTAGTTAGTGGGTGGAGTCAGGATGAAGTTAGTGGGTGGAGTCAGGATGAACTTAGTGGGTGTAGAGGCCAACAAGTATGTGAGATTCTTGTAGTTGTGACTAGCTGTTGCAGTGGTATGTGCATGTGTGCGCATGTGGCTTGGCATTTGTGGACATGTCTGCAGTATGATGTCACCTGAGACAAGTTAGTGTCAGGTCTTTAGTGGGTGGAGTCAGGATGAAGTTAGTGGGTGGAGTCAGGGTGAAGTTAGTGGGTGGAGTCAGGATGAAGTTAGTGGGTGGAGTCAGGATGAAGTTAGTGGGTGGAGTCGGGATGAAGTTAGTGGGTGGAGTCGGGATGAAGGTAGTGGGTGGAGTCAGATGAAGTTAGTGGGTAGAGTCAGGATGAACTTAGTGGGTGGAGTCAGGATGAAGTTAGTGGGTGGAGTCAGGGTGAAGTTAGTGGGTGGAGTCAGGATGAACTTAGTGGGTGGAGTCAGATGAAGTTAGTGGGTGGAGTCAGGATGAAGTTGGTGGGTGGAGTCAGGATGAAGTTGGTGGGTGGAGTCAGAATGAAGTTGGTGGGTGGAGTCAGGATGAAGTTAGTGGGTGGAGTCAGGATGAAGTTAGTGGGTGGGGTCAGGATGAAGTTAGTGGGTGGAGTCAGGATGAAGTTAGTGGGTGGAGTCAGGATGAAGTTAGTGGGTGGGGTCAGGATGAAGTTAGTGGGTGGAGTCAGGATGAAGTTAGTGGGTGGAGTCAGGATGAAGTTAGTGGGTGGAGTCAGGGTGAAGTTAGTGGGTGGAGTCAGGATGAAGTTAGTGGGTGGAGTCAGGATGAAGTTAGTGGGTGGAGTCAGGATGAAGTTAGTGGGTGGAGTCAGGATGAAGTTAGTGGGTGGAGTCAGGATGAAGTTAGTGGGTGGAGTCAGGGTGAAGTTAGTGGGTGGAGTCAGGGTGAAGTTAGTGGGTGGAGTCAGGATGAAGTTAGTGGGTGGAGTCAGGATGAAGTTAGTGGGTGGAGTCAGGATGAAGTTAGTGGGTGGAGTCAGGATGAAGTTAGTGGGTGGAGTCAGGATGAAGTTAGTGGGTGGAGTCAGGATGAAGTTAGTGGGTGGGGTCAGGATGAAGTTAGTGGGTGGGGTCAGGATGAAGTTAGTGGGTGGGGTCAGGATGAAGTTAGTGGGTGGAGTCAGGATGAAGTTAGTGGGTGGAGTCAGGATGAAGTTAGTGGGTGGGGTCAGGATGAAGTTAGTGGGTGGGGTCAGGATGAAGTTAGTGGGTGGAGTCAGGATGAAGTTAGTGGGTGGAGTCAG
>WLWD01004608.1_pt1 | contig 21660 bp, 12 predicted proteins | sample 6712731 | NCBI WGS metagenome assembly WLWD01 (sample SAMN12718690, study PRJNA576275) | sponge metagenome | isolation source: marine sponge | host: Mycale hentscheli | place: New Zealand: South Island, Marlborough, Capsize Point | collected 2014-11-01
AATGACTGACACGGAGAAGGATAGAGTCATCTATATCTAGTATGACCGAATGGCTGACACGGAGAAGGATAGAGTCATCTATATCTAGTATGACAGAATGACTGACACGGAGAAGGTTAGAGCCATCTATATCTAGTATGACCGAATGGCTGACACGGAGAAGGATAGAGTCATCTATATCTAGTATGACCGAATGGCTGACACGGAGAAGGTTAGAGCCATCTATATCTAGTATGACAGAATGACTGACACGGAGAAGGATAGAGTCATCTATATCTAGTATGACAGAATGACTGACACGGAAGAAGGATAGAGTCATCTATATCTAGTATGACAGAATGACTGACACGGAAGAAGGTTAGAGTCATCTATATCTAGTATGACCGAATGACTGACACGGAGAAGGATAGAGTCATCTATATCTAGTATGACAGAATGACTGACACGGAGAAGGATAGAGTCATCTATATCTAGTATGACAGAATGACTGACACGGAGAAGGATAGAGTCATCTATATCTAGTATGACCGAATGGCTGACACGGAGAAGGTTAGAGTCATCTATATCTAGTATGACCGAATGACTGACACGGAAGAAGGTTAGAGTCATCTATATCTAGTATGACCGAATGGCTGACACGGAGAAGGTTAGAGCCATCTATATCTAGTATGACCGAATGGCTGACACGGAGAAGGTTAGAGCCATCTATATCTAGTATGACAGAATGGCTGACACGGAGAAGGATAGAGTCATCTATATCTAGTATGACGGAATGGCTGACACGGAGAAGGATAGAGTCATCTATATCTAGTATGACCGAATGGCTGACACGGAGAAGGTTAGAGCCATCTATATCTAGTATGACAGAATGATTGATGAAACATGATAAAAGAATAAACAAGTTGTTACTTGTACTACAATAGAATCTCAGTATTATGCTAACAGTAATTCTCATGGTAACGGTCATTGTCTAGCAGGTGCACTGTGGAATATACACACACATCTATTCCTTGTGCAGCACCGAAAGAAAGTTGGCAACATTAGCTAAGCTAGTTTTGATAGAATCCAATCCACTATGCTTCAATGCAACCATGTGTGTGTGCAAAAACTTTAATTACTACTAGACATAGAGAATTGCAAACTACACCAGTGACTGGAAACTTGGCAAGAAAAGTTTGAAAAAAGAAAGAAAAAAAAAGAAAAAGAGAAAAAAAAAGGGGGGGGGGGGGGGGGGGTATTTCATCAAAAAGCTTTGCCTGTTGAAAAAACAACCAACAAACTCTATATATAATGTGAAACATGCACACTTAGTGCACTCCACTTTGCTCACCCACCAATAGATGCTACTCAATAAACTACCCAATAATGATCTTTGCTGTAAAGGAAGACACAACCATCATGACACACTTCAGGTGATGGACCCTATCTTCAATTAGCTTAGCACACCACTAGTAAGTTATTGAACAAAAAATGCTCAAATGCAACTTTCAAAGGACACTGCTTAGTCATAGAGAACCGTTCCTGACAGACTGAGCTACACAACCTTCTCTCTCTCTCTCTCTCACACACACACACACATGCATGCTGGAGTAAGAGAGGCTACCAATTATCCGACCACTCACCTACCTTGAATAACATCACCGTCACCAACTGTGAACGACACAGAGGAATGTCTATCCACTGACTTGTCTGGACCATCCCCACAGTGAAGAATACCTCGAACACGAAGTTTCACACGAGATTGGTGAGTTGGTCTTGTTGACAACCCTTTACCAGGTTGCAATACCTGCTCGTACCCACATCACACACAAACATCCCATTTAACACATCACACACAAACATACAATATCAATACATCATACACAAACATAAAATATTACTACATTAAATAAGCATCTTGAACAGTTTGAACATACTGCTACTCCTAATTATGCTACTACTAGAACTATTTACAAGCAGTTAGCAAAACACTAGATATTCCATCTTCCTTACTAAAGATGGTTTGCTAACATACAAGTAAAGACTGGTACTGTCAATCCACATACACACGCAACCCACCAATCCTAACCTTCTTCTGAAGTTCCCCACTGCCCAAAATGTCCACCCAATCAGATTGATTCTCAGACTTGTTTCCATCAGAATTATTCTTCTCTGGCTTTTTCCCCTCAAGTAACGTAGACGCAACCACAGAACTTGCAACACTTTCTGAAGTCCCTTTACCAGACTCTATTGAGTGCTTAGAATTGTCCTGTACTGCTGTCACTGTCTCTCTATCTTCCAGTATACCACTACTATGTGTAGTTATACTGCTCTGCTTGACTCCGCCTTCTTCAAGCTCACTGCTACCCTGAGTACTCTCCTTCACTTCCAAGTTCTTATCTTCCTGAGCACCATTACACAACTCCTTTCCACTTCCACACAAGTCCAACTCAACCTTTCCCTGTTCATCTTCTGTTATAGACTGCACCTTCTTTATTGCTATAGTAGGACTTAATTCTCCATGTGGTCCAGACTCAGCAGCATTCTCTCCCTTTTCTTCTGCTACTTGGCCATCTTCTCTAGGTTGAGTAGTGGTCTTCCCACCCTCCGACACAGTCTTTAATGCCACTGCCTTTTTTGTGACTGGCTCTGTATTGTTCTTAATAGACTGTTCTGTGCTTCTGGACTCCTTCTGAGGAGCTCCAAATGTCAAAGCACTTTCATCCAAAACTAAGTCTGAGGAGGTCATGTCAGCATTTGTTAATTCCGAAGCACTTACGACACTAACTTCACCAGTGCCCTTGGAGAAAGAACTGTCTACTTCTAATACGCTACTTTCTAAGACTGAATCTTTCTTGCCATTCACTTCACTCATCCTTCTTCACAACCACCGGCTTCCTACTGAATGAAGTATTTTTAACCAACCATGCTCGTAGGGTACGTAGAGGTCGCTATATTTAAAATGGGCGTTGCCCGCTGCCTTTTGGCACTTTTAAGCGCGCGCGAGTGACACGCGATTAAAACTTTTTTTTTATTTTTTATTGAAGGTGGTTATGGTGCAAACCCTCAGCGCTACTACAAAAATCAACTCAGGAATAACTTATTCTAATCGGGCATCAACAGCTCAAGCAATGAAAACGGTAGATGTAAACGCAGTCTTCAAAAAGAGAAGCTAAACAGGCCAGAGATACTCACCAGTATATATTTTCAACTCGAAACTTAACTTCCAGCACTCTGTTAACTTTGCTCACGTGATTACGACGTGCGCTACGCATAGCTACCTATTGACAGACAGACAGACAGACAAAAACTACATCAGCTATGTTACTAGAAAATGCTCGTGTAGCATTGGCTGGGCGAGCGAGCGAAGTTCTGGAATGCGCGCGCGTTTAAACGACGACGTACCGTATTCAAAAAAAAATGAACGTATTCAAAAAAGACGTATTCAGGATTTCCATAGACTACATCTAGAAAATGCACGTGTAGCATTGGTTGGGCGAGCGAGCGAAGTTCTGGAATGCGCGCGCGTTTAAACGACGACGTACCGTATTCAAAAAAAAAATGAACGTATTCAAAAAAGACGTATTCAGGATTTTCATAGACTACATCTTAGAGTTGCTCGCTCGCTTCGCTCGCTCGCCAATAATGGAGACAAAAAAACTAAGCTGGTAATGCAGCGATTAGTCTTGCTATTATAGAACCCCTCCCCAGCCACATACGCCTTAATTATACCGGGAGAGTGTGGTAATTGCCAGAAGCGTAAATAACCCGTTTTGCAACGTTTACAATGCTTTGCTTATAGCTAGCGCTATAGTGCTGCTCTCTTAGCGTTGTGTAAGCGAAATTATTTCGGGAAGACGGGGAGCCAAAGGGAAGTACAGGGAAAGACAGCTTTAAGGTGGTATTGAAATTAAGGATGGCAAACGCACCGTCCATCCTTCTTTCAGACCAGGAAAATAAGGCTCTATTTAAATTAGTAGGGAATAAGAGAAAGAGTAAAGCTACAGCTGTTGTCCAGTTATATGTAGTAATTGAAGGAACTTGGTCTAAGTTCAAAACTGGAGTACTCTGTCTGGTTAAAGACAAAATTAAAAAATCGTACTATATCAGGCTATTTGACTTAATTGTAAGAAATAGCTAGCAGATAATTATGTATTATTAAGTTTACATATTATTCCAATCAGACAGATAGCCTGGTATTTGAGCAGGAGATCTATGAAGAGTTCACTTACAAAAAAGACTGTCCCTATTTCCATTCTTTTCCTGGAGACGTAAGAATGTGTATTGGACACTGGGAATTAGTTCACATGTTTTGTGTGTGTGTGTGTGTGTGTGTGTGTGTGTGTGTGTTCATGTATGTAAGTGTATGATAATATGTACGTTTGTATGATTGAAACATTTACGAAACAGGCAGAAGACACTTTCCTCATATCAAACTAACAGACAGAGAGAGAGAGAGAAACAGAGGGTGAGAGAGCTTCACAGGAGAGTTCTAGCGCAGACTGAAACACATAATAGCTCAAGTTTGCTACCTCTTCCAACTACTACATGGATTATAACAAAACTGTTTTATAGAATTTATTGAAACCAGTTCTATTGTTATACCATATTTAATAAACTTTTGCTGTCATAGAGATTTACCGTAGGTCTGAATTTTGCGGATGAGGATGAAGCTACCAAATTTTATTCTGTAGTAATACTCAAGATTCAGGAAATTATAATGCAAGCAGGTAAGTGTGAAGTTGCGTTAACATGGATTTGTTATTAATAATGTAAAGCTATTATTTATTTTTCATGGGATTCTCTAGCTGTCAAGATTGCCAATGAAGAAGGTAGTAGTAATGTTGAGAGCACCTCAGGTCTAATACACGAAGGAGCTACCCTGAAATATTCATTCAACGATTCCAAAACAAAGACCAGGCCAATGAGACCAAAGGGCAAATTGTCCAAGTCAGATATTAGTGGACCTGTTGATTTCAAGCATTTAATTCATATTGGCCACCACCCAGAACATGGGTATAGTGTGAGTGTAGAGTAGCTAATTCAGTTAGTGGACACACTGACTGACTGACTGACTGACTGACTGACTGACTGACTGACTGACTGACTGACTGACTGACTGACTGACTGACTGACTGACTGACTGACTGACTGACTGACTGACTGACTGACTGACTGACTGACGGACTGACTACTGACTGACTGGACTGACTGACTGACTGACTGACTGACTGACTGACTGGACCTGACTGACTGACTGACTGGACTGATGACTGAATGACTGACTGACTGACTGACTGACTGCGTGACTGACTGACTGACTGAACGGACGGACTGACTGGAACTGACTGACTGACTGACTGACTGACTGACTGACTGACCTGACTGACGACTGACTGACTGACTGACTGATGATTGGAGAGATATCAGGCTATTCACACATATCTTCAGCTACAATCCAAATAACGTAGGCGGCTCAATAAAATGTGAGAGTCAAAGTATGTTCCTGTATGTAACTAATGTAAGAAGTGGTTTATTGACATTCAGATAATATGTACATGCATGTTACATTCATGTAACATGCAAAATTGAGGAGAAATTGATTGCTTTTACCAGTGACTACTGTTCTCTCTGACATTTACAGAGCACCAACATTACTCCGGAGTGGAAGCAATTATTGAAGAGAATTGGAGTCACAGAGCATGAGATACAGGACAAAGAAACTGCTACGTTTATATATGACTTTGTGGAAAAACATGGAGGCATTGAAGTAGCTAATGAGGAGATCAAGGAACAAACACAACAACAAAGACTTTCCTCTCCTCCAGAAAATGAGAGAACAGCAGAAGCTCAGGTAAAGCAGAGACGACGCCCACCACCACCACCACCACCATACAGAGCAAGAACTATAACAGATTCAAGAGAGCCACCATCATCAGCACAACCCTCTGACAATATTTCCCCTCGACAACCTCAACATAAAGTAAGAGCTAGCACCGGTAGAAGGAGACCTCCACCACCACCACCTCCATCATCATCATCAGTCACTCCCCCACCACCTCCACACTCAGGCATTTCATCCCAATCACCTCCTCCACCACCCCCACCTCCACGCCTGGGCAGTTCATCCAAACCTCTGCCTCCTCCACCACCACCTCCTCCAAACTCAGGCCTTTCATCCCAAACTCCTCCTCCACCACCACCACCTCCTCCACCACCACCACCTCCTCCACACCCAAGCAGTTCATCCCAACCTCCTCCTCCACTACCACCCCCACTCCAGATAGGTAGAGCCTGCATGAATTGACAAATATCTTCAGTTTTGAATTCCATTCTTTGTTGCAGGAAATTCTGCTTCTTCTCTAGGTCAGTCAAAAGGCAGTTCATCTGGGACTACGTCAACTCCTGAAATGAGTGATGCTAGAGCAAAGCTCTTAGCTGGAATAAGGAAAGGAATAATCCTCAAGAAGTTTATAACACCTTCCCATCCTCCAGAACCCAGAGGACTAGTTGGAGCTTTATCTCAAGCCCTTGCCCAACGCAAGCTTCAATTGCACAATATCACAGGTTAAATTGCTTGCCTGAATTATATTCTGTCATAAATCCAGCTATGAAGTGGCATTACCTCCTGAGCCAATGCCTGCTTAGTTGAATATTGTTGTTTGAATCTGCACTACTATGAGACGCACCAAAGAAGCTAACCCTAAGTGCTACTATACACTAGCTAGCTTCAAAATCAATTCTCAGACCGAAAAGTTATTTATTTGGTTATTCCTAACCAGGTATCAATATGGCTCAAGCACCGAAAACGGTTGATGTAGCTGTCTAAAGAAGTAACTAAATATGCAGAGACTCTCACTGATATATAGTTTCTAGTCTCGCATGGCTGACCCCTTTCCTTTTTATTAGCTGCTCTTTCCCCTCCCCAACCCAAGCAGTTAATAAAAAGGAAAGGGGTCAGTCACATGAGAATTAAAACAGATAAAGGATATTTTGGAGTGAAGTGAACCCAATAATCACTTCTTTGTGCTTGTGTAATTTTACATGTTTGTATGAAAGAGTATTGCTGGTTGAGATTACCAGAGTGAACCTAGTATTAAATTGCTGGTTGAGATTACCAGAGTGAACCTAGTATTAAATTGCTGGTTGAGATTACCAGAGTGAACCTAGTATTAAATAATTATAGCTGTGACTCATTATACTCCAAGAGGTTATATTTTTAATTAAAGCAAACAAGAATCATTGGATCATGTATTGGCCACATATAAATCTTAGATAACATTGTTATATTCTGTTCTTATATTTATATTGTATTTCAGATTCTGATACCAACACAACTTCTGATACGGACTGGTCAGATGATTAAAGGGGCACCAACAGTGTGAACTTCACTTTTATTATATTTCAATACTAATACACATACTTCACTGATAATACACCAGCAAATACAGTGTAATCAATTTCCTATTGTAATTTGCAGGGCAGGCTCTGTGGAATGTAAACCACAAAGCAATAATTCTGGAGGTGCAGTTTTGTGCGTGCAAAAGCAGACAGGAGCAAGTGAAAAGTGGGGGGAGGGGAGAAGTTATTAGCAGCTAGATAATTGCCTCCCCTTACTACTTTATGGCTAACTTGAAGCAAAATTTTGGTTTCTAAGCCAATGCCCCCCCCCCCTATCCCAGTTATTTGTGGGGGTGGGGGGGTGGGGGGGGCTGAGTAGAGGGTTGGTAAAGGATCTGGCCCCTTGAAACTACCCAGCTATATTCGGAGTCATCCTAGCCATGCAAATAACATTATCACCGTCACTAAACTCATTAGTCAGGGTAGGCCAGATTAACACTCATTGGTAGTTCGCCTTTGACTGTGTAAAGACCGAACTTCATAGCCGCGTGCGGTCGTCCTTTACCAAACGGGTTCTGCTGCATGACCTATAATTATTTGCTATTTGGCCTGGCGACTCCGTTTTTAGCTTCGCCACACCTACCCAAAACTGGTCACATCCGGGAGGCGGGGCATGAAAAAACCGCTGACGTAACCACAGCTTCTAAACCCGTACCCATAAATACAAGTGCGGTCAGGAAGCTGCACCTCAGAAAAGCGACGGAGCGAGAAGGGGAGAGAAGATGGCTCAACCTAGTAATGTACCTTCCGCATTACTGAGTGATCAGGAAAACGAGACACTCTTTACTCTCATTGGAAACAGGAAACAGAGCAAAGCTACAGCTGTTGTTCAGATGTTTCATGCCAATGCTGATAACAGGACAGATTGGACCAAGTTCAAGACGGGAGTGGTCTGCTTCATCAAAGACAACCCTAAGAAGTCCTATTACATCAGGATGTATGACTTAGCTGTAAGTATTGGATGTATGGGCTGGCTATATGTTGTATGACTTGACTGTAAGTATTGGATGTATGGGCTGGCTATATGTTGTATGACTTAGCTGTAAGTATTGGATGTATGGGCTGGCTATATGTTGTATGACTTGACTGTAAGTATTGGATGTATGGGCTGGCTATATGTTGTATGACTTGACTGTAAGTATTGGATGTATGGGCTGGCTATATGTTGTATTGTGTGTTAGACCAAAAGAATGGAATATGAACAGGAGATCTACAATCAATTCACATACAACAAGGATAGAGCTTATTTTCACTCTTTCCCTGCTGATGTAAGTAAAACTTAGTGCTAGTGTGTGTGTGTGTGTGTGTATTGTGATGGCATGCAGTGTGTGTGTATGTGTGTGTGTGGGAATGTGTCATGTTTGTTAGCAATATTGGAATAGTGCAAACATGTGAAGTACGTGTGAACAGATTGCTCTCACATATGTGTGTGTATGGGGGTAATTGATTCTTGTTCTGGTAGAGGTGTCTAGTTGTCAGGTGCTAATCTTACGTTAGAGGGAGTATGAGAGAGAGAGGGAGGTAGAGTATATTTTTGTTGATCTTTTCGTCTGCAGAAATTCATGGTAGGTCTGAACTTTGCCAGTGAAGACGAAGCAAACAAGTTTTACTCTGCAGTCTCTGCAAAGTTAGAGGAAAGAGAAAAGAAAGCAAGTAAGTAGAGAAAGAAGTCATTTCTATGTGACAGGGACGTCAGATGAGTGGCTGTATTCATATCAATTGAATCATATGTATTTTTGCAGCTATCAAGAGATCTAAGGAAGGAAGTAGTAATAATAGTAGTAGTAGTGGTGGTAGTGTCAACCAGCCGCAAATGATCAAGGCACCCATTAATGCAGTCGACTCAGGAGCAGATCACTCGAATCCCTTCTCTGGTTCCAACAAGAAAGTCAAGCCCAAGAAGCCCAGGGGCAAGATCTCTAAGTCAGACATTGGACGTCCCAGCGACTTCAGACATTTGTCTCATGTTGGATTTGACCCTTCTACCGGAAATTTTGATGTTAGTCTTATTTGGTATTTTGTTATAGCTTTATGAATGGCCATTGTTCCTGCCTATTCTCTGTGACTTCCTTTAGAGTAGCAATATAAACCCGGACTGGAAACAACTCTTAGACCATGTTGGAGTTACTAATGAAGAACTGAAGAACAAAGACACAGCCACTTTCATATATGACTTTGTGGAGCAACACGGAGGCATTCAGGAAGCCAACAGACAGCTCAGAGAGGCATCCAGTTATTCAGCCCCTCCTCCTCCACCTCCCAGCAGGAAAACAGGGGGTGGGAGAGACAGGGAGCTTCCAGCTCCACCCTCCTCCAGGAATCGTGGAGCTCCGCCTCCTCCTCCTCCTTTTAAAGGTGGAGGAGCTCCCCCACCTCCTCCAGCTGGAGGTGCAGCCCCGCCTCCTCCTCCTCCCCCACCCCCAATAGGTAATCGAGTATTAATAGTTTTAGTTTATGTTACATGACTGGGTTTGTTTCAGGTGGGCCGGCTCTCCCACCCCCGCCCCCTGTCAGAGCTGGAGGTGGTTCTCCTCCTCGCAAAGAGAAATCTAACTCGAATTTACCACCAGTAAATGATTCAAGGAATGACCTCCTGGCCAGCATTAGGAAAGGGACACAACTAAAGAAAGTTACGGAAGATGGACCTAGCAGTTCATCCCCTCCCCCTGAGCCTGCCCTTGATGGGATGGCAGGCGCCTTGATGAGAGCTCTAGCACAACGCAATACTGCACTCAAGAACTCAGGTGAGAGGGTGGGTTGGACTCGAGAACTCAGGTGGGAGGGTGGGTTGGACTCGAGAACTCAGGTGAGAGGGTGGGTTGGACTCGAGAACTCAGGTGAGAGGGTGGGTTGGACTCGAGAACTCAGGTGAGAGGGTGGGTTGGACTCGAGAACTCAGGTGAGAGGGTGGGTTGGACTCGAGAACTCAGGTGAGAGGGTGGGTTGGACTCGAGAACTCAGGTGAGAGGGTGGGTTGGACTCGAGAACTCAGGTGAGAGGGTGGGTTGGACTCGAGAACTCAGGTGGGAGGGTGGGTTGGACTCGAGAACTCAGGTGAGAGGGTGGGTTGGACTCGAGAACTCAGGTGGGAGGGTGGGTTGGACTCGAGAACTCAGGTGAGAGGGTGGGTTGGACTCGAGAACTCAGGTGAGAGGGTGGGTTGGACTCGAGAACTCAGGTGAGAGGGTGGGTTGGACTCGAGAACTCAGGTGAGAGGGTGGGTTGGACTCGAGAACTCAGGTGAGAGGGTGGGTTGGACTCAAGATTACACCCATCATAGCTGTGGGGTCATGCTTTTTCGTGTGTGTTTATGTTTATAGATTCCGAGTCAGATGATGACTCTGTAGTTAATGAAGATGACTTTGATTGGTCCGACTGATATGGAACAGTCATGTTGGGTGTGGTTCAACTGTTACTTATTGTGAATATTATTGTATAAATATTGAAGTTAGAATGTTTAGACTTTCATTTATATTTTATACCAGTATATCTAATATAACTAATATACAAACATTTGCTACACTAACTGAAGTCATGTGCCACTCGGGTGCCCTGCATTTTGTCTGTCTCGAAGAATAATACTGACTTTGCCCTGAGGCAATCCTTTGAGGAAGTCGGTAGCTTGTTTCTGCGAGTACTGTTCAAAGGAGGTTTTGTTGACTTCCAGGATCTCATCTCCTACGTGGATATTGTGACTTTTGGCTGCAGCCCCGCCCTTCAACACAGACTTGACTGTGATGGGTATGGTGCCGTCAGATCCACCATCTACTTTCATGCCTAGCCCGGTGGGTCCCTTATGGAGGTCCACCAGACGGACTCCTGCCTTGGCACCTCTGATCTTGCGAGGGAGTGTGCTTTTCCTGTCCCTGAGATTCACTACTTCTCCTTCCACTGTCACTGACTCCCTCCGACGATGTCTCCTAGTGCCCTGTGGAGAAGGCCCACGACTTCCTTCGCGTGATCCTTCGTCTGAGCTCCCTGTGCCATAGCCTCCTCTCTTGGTGCATCTTGGAGATCGCTGGGGAGACCAGCGCCGACTCTCTGCCCTGGAAACATCTCGTGACGTAGCAGGTGTTGTTTGCCGACTAATCCTGCGGACTTTACGAGTGAGTACTAAGGTTATGTCATTGCCAGCATTCTTGAGCAGCTGAAGTGCTTCTCTGTTGGTGAGATTGGCAGCACTTGCTCCGTTCACAGACACAAGTCTATCTCCTCGTCTGATACTGCCATCTTTATGAGCTACACCATCTGGCAAAATTTGCTTCACCTAATCAATTAAAACACCAATGACAGCAAAGCCAATGTGCATTGGAGCAAAGTGTCATTTTGAGCAAAAATAATTGTGTACTGTCTTGTTAATTACATGTGCTTTTGGTAAGGTACAGTCAATGAAACACTAGAATACATGCACCAGTTGCCACCACTCTCGCTCTCTATGATCCAAACCACTACCAAGACAGATGCTCATTTATTTGTTTGAGAAAAATAGAGAGTTGAGAAGAAAGTGTGCAAATGTAATTAGGATCAAATTGGCTATTGATGATGCATACACCCATTTTACAGCATCTGTAATCAAGTTCTTAGTTTTAAATCACTTACATGCACTTGGTGTAGTGAAGGGTGATCTCTGCCTCCTGCTACTTTCAAGCCAAACTTTTCTCCTTCTCCACGACGTAGTCTGACAGTGATGGATTCTTCTGGAACTGAAGTGACTGGTTCAACTGACAAGTTAAGTTCCCCTTCACTGCTAGCCTTTGTTAGTACTGGCTTGCTCTCTCCAGATGATTGAGGCAAAATAGTGCTTACTGCTTTAGTCATGCCTTGGCTTTGGAACTGAGTAGGTAGGTTGTCAGTACTGACTGCTGAGGACAGATTTACATTAGGAATCTGTGCTTGAGAATGGTCAGCAGTGGACTCTTCTTCAGTTTTAGGAATGTTGGACATTGAACAAGAGCTTGAGAGGGAAATTCGAGGAATAGTATCGCGAGTAGGGCCATTGATAGGAATAGTATCACCAGTAGGGCCAATAGGTAAGGCAGCTTCAGTGGTGGAGAAGCCATAGTCAGGAGGCTTGATAGTTCTAGACTCAGAGATTTTGGGAGACATTTTTCTTTGCAGCACCATTTTCACAGGAGAAGGAGCTTGCTCTAACAAAAGATTAGCTTCTCTTAAGGACTTCCCCACTAGACAATTCTCTCCCACCATAACTATCTGGTCTCCTTGGCTCAGCAAACCACTTCGAGTGGCTGGAGAATTTGGCATCAACTCCTTAATATGTATTATCTCTGTTCCAACTCCTCCTTCTAACAGGAATCCTAGTGACTTCCCTCTCTCTCTCTCTAGAATGACTTCAATGATTCCTTCCTCGTGGACTGATCCTCTATTACTTACTGTTGACTTGAGATGAACAATGGTATCAGCAGTAGAGATGGGCTGGGCCAGAGAAGGTTTGGCAGTGTCAGGAGTAGAGATGGGCTGGGAATGGGGTTCCAGAGAAGGTTTGGCAGTGTCGGGAGTAGAGGTGGGCTGGGAATGAGGTTCCAGAGAAGGTTTGGGAGTTGAGGATGAAACTTTTGCTGATACTTTGGCTGGGGCTGTTTGCTGTGGTCCACTTACATCTTTGGGAGGAGCCATGACAGTGAGACGAAAGTTTCCTCTTGGTAGAGATTTGAGAACAGATTCTACTTTAGCTTCACTCCAACCCACCAATACATTGTCATCGTTGATAGCCAGTAATATATCACCAACTCTGTACAAATGTAAAAAATATAGCTATCAAACAATTTTATCTAGCTACTACTCAATTCTTTCCACTAGCTAGCATAGGTTGGTTGATTCAGCTAACCCAACATTTCAATATCTATACAGTTGCCCTCATATAATAATATGTTATAAGATATATTGACACTATAACTTCTGAAACGTATATATGAGCACATTTATGTGTGGCAGAATGATTTTGCTGTTGTTGTTCTGTTCACTTGCCCATTACTGCTATTTAGTAGCAGTGGCATAAGGCAGTGACCACTATTGTTCCATGACAACTGCTATATAGTAGCAGTGGCATAAGTCAGGGACCACTATTGTTCCATGACAAACTTCAGTACTTCTTTGAGCAGTTGTTATAACATTCACACTCTCTACTACTGAAAAATTGCTATAATCTGCCAATTACTACAATTTAAAGCTTTTCCAATTTACAGGAGCTACCACATAATATATATATATATAATATATGTGAGCGGGTCTGGGACAAAAATTGAAATTGAGATATAGGCTCCAGAAGTAAGTCATCGGAAAAATTCTTTCTTTCTCCTATTTTTGTTTTTTTGCAGAATTAGTCTTAGTGACCCTTACTCTACGTCTATGCCAAATTTCAAATGTCAAAACGACTTAAAAAACCCCAAGCGTGCCATGGAAAGACAAGCTACTTTTTATTCTCTCTCGTTCTCGAAGTACAATAAACGGGAGATGGGCGGAGTTTCAAAGAAGCAGCTAAAAACACGGCATAGCTTTGAGACTATTGCATGCGCTCTACAGCTTACCCCTGGCTGAAATTTTACCGCTACAGCGAATAGAGTAGCCAAGGATTCCGACAAGACAGGCCGTGAGATGCTTTGAAAGCTAAAAAGAACTCTACGCAAACTTCATTAGTCGCCGTTAAAAAGCGGCTGTATGATTTAATTGCATATGCGGAGTACGCCGTTAAGTATATGGAAATGTTAATTATGCAGGATGTGGAAATTCAATTTATGTTTTCTCGATTTCTAATTCAATTGCTTTGCTTAATACAGCCCAGTTCAACTGCCAGTTTCTCTGCACGTCGAAGGTTTTACCCTCCAGTATTTTAGCACTAAGTTGAGATAAATATTGTAGCTTTTTATTAGCATAAAAAGCTCATTTTTTTTGGTTTGCTCCATAAGGTCCCTTTTCCTAGACCCACTCACATATACATGTATATATGTTCGGGCTTTAACCCACTACAAGTACGAGATTGAACTTGCGCACGATTGCCTCAGGTCTTACCCATCACGGAGATCGTCGATGTCATTGTTTTGACTCAGTATTTAGTTTAATACATTGTATCATTTTTCTTAGTTACCGTTTGTTCTTGCTTTTGTGTAACTCTTTCTGTTCTGATCTATCTTTCTATACTATCATCTACTATAATATATTCTATCAATAAAATACAAACTTATTTAACTCGAGGTTCGGATACAAGTTCTCTTCTTGACAGACAGTCCTGAACAATATATATATATATATATAAATGTGACAGGCTCTGACAAAAGGGGGCATTTCACGCAAACTAAAAAAATGGAGTTTTTTATGCTAATAAAAAGCAACAATTTATCCCAACTTAGTGCTAAAATACTGGAGGGTAAAAACCTTTGACGCGCAGAGAAACTGGCAGTTGAACTGGGCTGTATTCAGCAAAGCAATTGAACTAGAAATCGAGAAAATATAAATTGAATTTCCACTTCCGGTATAATTAATGTTTCCGTATACTTAACGGTGTACTCCGCATATGCAATTAAATCGTGTAGCCGCTTTTTAACGGCGACTAACGAAGTTTTGCGTGGAGTTCTTTTTAGCTTTCATAGCGTCTCACAGCCAGTCTTGTCGGAATCTTTGGCTACTCTACTCGATGTAGTGGTAAACTTTCAGCCAGAGGTAAGCTGTAGATTGCATGCAATAGTCTCAAAGCTATGCCGTTTTTTTAGCTGCCTGTTTGAAACTCTGCCCATTCCCCGTTTATTGTACTTCGAGAACGAGAGAGAATAAAACTTTCCATGGCACGCTTGGCTTGGGGTCTTTTAAGTTGTTTTGACATTTGAAATTTGGCATAGACTTAGAGTAAGGGTCACTACTTCAAAAAACAAAAATAGGAGAAAGAAAGAATTTTTCTGATGACTTACTTCTGGAGCCTATCTCAATTTCAATTTTTCCATGAAATGACCCCTTTTCTCAGAGCCTGTCACAAATATAGTACTTATTACAAGAGTCAGAGTGTGATGTGGTGAAATATTTCACCACTGAGCAGGCTAATTTATTTTCAGAGCCATAGGAGTGAAAATAAAGCCTGAGAGTGACATATCTAGCCATATCACTCTGAAGAGTGTAATAAGTGGTTTATTCCACACTAGATATCTTCACTGGAGTAGTTTTTTGGCGAAAACTCACTAGGGGCTCCCCACAACCCCAGCTGATATTATAACAGCTGCTCTAACCTGGCTGGGTAGGCTCCACTAGAGTAAAGGTAGCTGTAAAAACCCAGAAAACTTGTGGTCAGGCCCAGTTGCTATAACTACTCTGGTAATGAGAGCTTGTGCAATACAGCCATGAGATAACACTTTGTGATATCTGTGAGATGTCTCATGGGTCACATACCTATATCATTGTGAAGATATCTAGCTTGGAATAAATATATATATATATGTGAGTGGGTCTAGGAAAAGGGACCTTATGGAGCAAACCAAAAAAATTGAGTTTTTTATGCTAATAAAAAGTTACAATTTATCTCAACTTAGTGCTAAAATACTGGAGGGTAAAACCTTCGACGTGCAGAGAAACTGGCAGTTGAACTGGGCTGTATTAAGCAAAGCAATTGAACTAGAAATCGAGAAAACATAAATTGATTTTCCACTTCCGGTATAATTAACGTTTCCGTATACTTAACGGCGTACTCCGCATATGCAATTAAATCGTACAGCCGCTTTTTAACGGCGACTAACGAAGTTTGCGTAGAGTTCTTTTTAGCTTTCAAAGCGTCTCACAGCCTGTCTTGTCAGAATCCTTGGCTACTCTATTCGCTGTAGCGGTAAACTTTCAGCCAGGGGTAAGCTGTAGAGCGCGTGCAATAGTCTCAAAGCTATGCCGTGTTTTTAGCTGCTTCTTTGAAACTCCGCCCATCCCCCGTTTATTGTACTTCGAGAACGAGAGAGAATAAACAGTAGCTTGTCTTTCCACGGCACGCTTGGGATCTTTTAAGTTGTTTTGACATTTGAAATTTGGCATAGACGTAGAGTAAGGGTCACTAAGACTAATTCTGCAAAAAACAAAAATAGGAGAAAGAAAGAATTTTTCCGATGACTTACTTCTGGAGCCTATATCTCAATTTCAATTTTTGCACCGTAAGGTCCCTTTTCCCAGACCCGCTCACATATATGTATGTACAGTAGAACCTCACTTACCCGGGCACCTTAGTTTCAAGGGGTGCCCGTACCTCAGATTTGCCCATATCTCAGAATGCATTCAAAATAGTGCTGCCAGCTCAACTGCCTATCCAAAAGCAGCTGTCAAATTTGCTAGTTGGGATACTTTACCTAACCACAAGGTACATAGCAGCTGCCCGGTAGAGGGAGGTGCCCGTAACTTGGGAGTCCGGATAAGGGAGGTTCTACTGTATGTATGTATGTATGTATGTATGTATGTATATGTATGCATAATATTCAACCCTACCTGTATATCAACTGCTAGGCTAGTTCACTTGTTATTTGTGCTCAAATACTCCACTGGCTAGTAGCTATTTAAGAATTTTAGCTAGTAGGTAGTGCAAATATTTTGTCTCAAGATCATTTCAAAACAACTTTCTTTCTATCATTTGAACTCATTGTTGCCATGCATACACACCCACCTGATGTTGTTGTCCTTAGCAATGACACTTCTAGAAGAGAGTGACTTAAAAGCAATCATTCCCATTTCATTGGTTGTCACTTTAGCTCCAACACTTAGTAACCCTTTGTTCAGTTCAATCTCAAATGGAGAGTCTAAAACTCGTTTTCCTCTAGGAACTTTCAAGGATGCTCTCTGGTTGGCATCAATGTGGACATCACTTGCTGTTTCAGAGGATTGCTGCGAGGCAGTTTTGAGATCTGGCTTTGGTTCTGAAGCACTAGCTAATGATGGAAGTTCACTATGAGGTCTTAGTGGAGACTCAGAATGCTCTACTTCTGAAGCTTTAGGTTCCTGTGCAGGAACTTCAGGAGGTTGCATTGAAGGAAGTTCAGGAGGCTCTTGAGGAGGGTTTTTGCAAGGTTCTAGAGTTGGAACTAATAGAACTTCTGGAGGACTTTCAGGAGGCGTATTAGGTGCTTCTAAAGGTTCTTGTTTGGGAAATTTTAGAGGTTTCTTCATTGGAATATCTGGCGGTTCCTGTGACGGAACTTCTGGAAGTTCACGTATGAGAACATTTGAAGGTTCCTGCAGTAGGACTTTTGAAGGTTCTTGTGTGGGAACTTCTGGAGGTTCTTGTGGTGGAACTTCTGGAGGTTCTTGTGGTGGATCTTCTGGAGGTTCTTGTGTGGGAACTTCTGGTGGTGGAACTTCTGGTGGTTCTTGTGTGGGAACTTCTGGTGGTGGAACTTCTGGTGGTTCTTGTGTGGGAACTTCTGGAGGTTCTTGTGTGGGAACTTCTGGAGATTCTTGAGTTGTCTTCTTTGGAGGTTTATGTAGAGGAACTTCTGGGGCCGTTGAATCAGGAGGCTGCTGTGTAGAACGGCTTTGAGCAGAAATGTTTGGAGATTCTTTGCTCGAGTTTTCTGACAGTTCCAAATTAGTTTTAGACTGATCTTCATTGGACTGCAGTTCATCAGTTGAGTGAGTTAGTTGAGGACTTGTAGTGTTCCCAGTACTCCATCTCTTAGCTGTCTGAGCTGCCAACTTAGGTGAAGTGTCCAGTGCACTGAACCTGTATCGAGCTACCAATGGGGAGTCTTTAGGACTTGCAGAAGTGAACAATCGTCTAGTTCTGCCATTAGAGGAAGGACTGTTGCCTGTTTCACTAGAGAAGCTTCCCAGAGAGCTCAGTGAAGCAGAAGCCAGAGGACTGGGATCTCTACGAACTATAATTCTCAATTCTTTGTGGGCTTTATTGATGGCTTGTAACGCTTGTGCATGACTCCAAGTTACCGTGCTTTCACCATTCACTGACAAAAGCTGATCTCCAACTTTAAGTCGGCCATCTTTTGCAGCCACACCCCCTGGAATGATTTTCCTGATGACAAATATACTCCCCTGACTAGAGCTATAGTGGTGATGATAGTTTTCTGTGGACACTACAGTAACACCAAGCCCGCCTCTAGCTTTGTTCCTAAGCCGATACTCCAGCTCCATCAAGTCTGGAGGGCACTGCTGAGTGCTTGCTGTGTTTCTAGATAAAGGAGTGGCATCTGGAGAACCAGAACTGGATGGAGTTAAGGACGGAGACAATGGAGGTGGGGCTGGGCCTGATGAACTAGGTGGACCCTGTGGATCAGATGGGTAAGCAGATGGACTAGGTGGACCAGGTGGCAAGGGTACCTCCAACTCCATGCTCTGGTATCCGTCAGTTGTTGTTGAAGTTAGAGCTAGCTCACCAGATATAAGAAGGTCTTTCTTGTCTGTTGGAGACTCTGCCGGTACCTGTTCTATGAAGGTGTCCCCATACACACTGATGCTATCACTGTCATCTGAATCTTCAGAGTCTGATGCTGCCAGTCCATTCACTACTGGCAAGTGAAGCTAAAATAAACAAACAACAACTGAAGGAATCTTCCTCACCAAAACTGAGACCACTGAATTCTCCTCGTCTCCTCTACCTAAAGTGAGGACACAGAGGTATGCTTGACTCCAGAACTTACTCGATCTGGAAGAGTTGGAGATGATGTCTTGGAGTCTCTGTTGAATTTCACTTCATTCTGTTGTGTAGACGTTGTGCTGCAATATACAGAGTAAGTTATGTTCCATTGATTAGAATGAACAACAGTTGTTGAGACTACATAATGTAATGGAACACGCAACACCTGCTCCCACACTGCCAGAGTCACAGCAACAAGTACCAACTATGCCAGGTATTTTACTTGTTTGTGTAGACTGAGAAAAACAAAAACAAAACAAGCGACTGAACACCCGTAGCTATTTAGTAAACTCATTGAAACAGACATCCTCTGAATTGAGGCAAACAGCTAGATGTTGTTCTAAAATGGGTGCACCTTTATGATGTATCTTTATATGGAAGCATCTTTGTCTATAATATATACCACTCTTGGATACACCATTATGGATAAACCTTAATACAAACTTCTGTTACCTTAAGCCTCTGTAACAGATACACCTTCATGATTTCAACTCTGAAAAATATAACCTTTCTTTTTACCTTTGGTTCTCTGGAAGTACTTCTAATTCAATGTCTCCTGGAGGATAGCTGGTTAGAAGAGTACGAACAATGTCCACACCCATTGCTGAAACATCTGCTCCATTTACTGAAACAAGCTCATCTCCGATACTAAAAAACAACAACAACAACAACAACAAAAAACAAAACAAAAAAACAACTCAACACTAAGCAATTACAGACATCACTGGCTATTTCAGACAGCAGTTGTTTTTCATCCTACCTCAAATCAACACACTTCTGAGCTGGTGAACCATCTGCAATGCCCTTTACTTTCACAGAGCCTTTCTTTGCTCCAGCAGCCAGCTGCAATCCAAGTCGATCTCCTGGAATCTTGTGTAAAATGAGTTTCTTCTTTTCTAAACTTGAACTTTCAATTACTGGCAAGACTTGAAGTTGAAGATTTCTTCTTTCTGGTGCCTAACCATTCCAAATATGATATACTACATCTATTTCCATGGCAACTCAAGTGGTACAACAATAATACTAATGTATTTAGCATACACAGAGAGACAAACATATATAAACTATTTCAAATATTTGGACATTACATCGATTCACTTACACTCAAAATTTCAATTGCATCGGATTTAGTTTTATTTTCCAAAGAAATGCCATTGACTGAAATCAACTGTCGACCCTCTAGAAGCATCTTTGATCTGCCAGCCACGCCCTCTGGATCCACACTTTTGATAAAAATAGACCCTCGTTCGTAAGCCAATCTAATGCCTAGGGGCTCCCCTTTATCTCTCAGTATTTCAACAGTATAACCTGATGAGTCTGGTAAAGGGTCATCTATGTCTGTCTCCATGTGTCCGGTCATTGCAGTCCCCATCTTCTCTTGCCTGAGGAACGCCATCTCCATAGAAACATCTTGATGATAAGAGTTCAATACAGGAGTCCCAAGAACCTCAGGTTCTATTTGAGCTTCCAGTGATCTCCGGTCCAGTGCAGGCAGCTGCTGTGCCTGGAGGGCCAACGATCGGTTCCCATTTCTCATGTGGTCAGGAATAGATTGCAGGGAACTAGCAATGCTCTCACCTTCGTTGCAGTCGGTAGCAACCACCAACTGTACTAACTTGTGGGTCGCTCTGAGTACAGCCACAGCTTCTTCATGTGCCATTCCTACTAGACTCTTACCATCCACCATCAGCAACTCGTCTCCAGGATGAAGGCAATTATGACTACACATGCATATATATGAAACACATACATACATACATACATGTGTGCACACATACACGTATGCACGTAGCTTACCTAAAAGCAGCTCCTCCTTCTTCTAGTTGCCTTATGAATATCCCATCTCCAAACTTTGAACCTTTGCCACCAATGATGTGGATACCAAGTCCACTGGCCCCTTTCATTATGTGCAATTTCTTCACTTTACGTGCAGCCTTAAAACAGCAACAGAACCAGTAATTAATAGACGTACAGTACAATGTCAGTTATCCGAACTTTAATTATCCGAACACTTCAGTTAACTGAACACCCAAAATCTAATAGTAGCACGTGCAGACATGAAGAATTGCTTGACCACACCCCTTTATTAGTGTTTTATAATACGTTTTCTATGGTGTTCAGTTATCCGAACACCTCTCGGTCCCAACGTGTTTAGTTAACTGACATGCTACTGTATTAATAAGTGATAAACTACAGTGTATATTAATTGTAGGTTAAGGCCTAGATTTTGACCAACATCTATTATTCGACCCCATATTCCTCTATTATCATCCTACTAATATGCAGCAGAAGTACACAGATTTTATAAACTTACAGCAATCACTTAGGAGAATGGTTGAGCTACAGTGTATAAGTCATATTAGCGAGCTTGTCTGCATATAATGGAGGGGGAACAGAGTTGCATTGATAGGCTTTAGTGCTTAGCTTTATGGAGGGGGAACAGAGTTGCATTGATAGGCTTTAGTGCTTAGCTTTATGGAGGGGGAACAGAGTTGCATTGATAGGCTTTAGTGCTTAGCTTTATGGAGGGGGAACAGAGTTGCATTGATAGGCTTTAGTGCTTAGCTTTATGGAGGGGGAACAGAGTTGCATTGATAGGCTTTAGTGCTTAGCTTTATGGAGGGGGAACAGAGTTGCATTGATAGGCTTTAGTGCTTAGCTTT
>WLWD01003786.1_pt1 | contig 21659 bp, 19 predicted proteins | sample 6712731 | NCBI WGS metagenome assembly WLWD01 (sample SAMN12718690, study PRJNA576275) | sponge metagenome | isolation source: marine sponge | host: Mycale hentscheli | place: New Zealand: South Island, Marlborough, Capsize Point | collected 2014-11-01
TTTTTTTTTCTTGTACCTGAAGAAGACCAGCAAACTTGGTCGAAACGTCGTAAAAAATTAAAAGTTTACTTGACGTGTGTAGTCCAAAATTAAACAGCTAATCAACAGAACTTTAAATTTATGTTCATTTATTTAGAAAATATTTTAAATATTCACTTAAAAGTGCAATATTTTGAAGAACAATTACACAATATAACTGCCAGTTGGAATTCAGTCATGTTATGATACAACAGATTGAGTGTTTTAACCACTTAGAAGTTTCATTGTACATATTATTCAGCTTATGTGTCAAGGTAATTGTGACAAAAAAAAAAGTCCTATAAACTTCAATTAGCTATGTATGTATCCCATGTTCTTTAACACGACTATAATGGTTGAGAAAGTAGGGGTAGCTATCTAGCTAAATTTGAATTGTTGTGATATTCATGTACAGGTTTATAAATGTCAAATAATAACTACTTTCACAATTGAACTAAGCAACTTCAACAATGAATCTCTAATTAGACAGCACTTCTCATCAGACATGTGTCACTTTAATCAATGTTCTGCCTCCATTCTCTCTCCTCCTCCAAGTGTCAAGTACTTCATTTATATATTGGCTACAAATAAATATACTGAAAACCAATTTACTTCTACAATAGGTTAGGTATTAAAAATAATACAGTATATAATATATATATTATTATATATATATTCCATCCTAGATATCTTCACAATGATATTTTAGTTACCCATGAAATAACTCATGATATTTCACGCTCTGTTATTTCACGCTGTATTGTGCAAGCTCATTACCCTTGTAGTTATAGCACCTGGGTCGGGGTCTAGTTCAACAAACACTTTTCCCAGCTTTTACAGCTACCTTCCTAAAGTATATATATATATATATATATATATTATATATATAGTACTTATTACATGTGTCAGAGTGTAATATGGTGAAATATTTCACTAGCAGGCTAATTTATTTTCATGGAGCCAAAGGCTAGTGAAAATAAAGCCTGAGAGTGAAATATCTGCCATATCACTCTGACAAGTGTAATAAGTGATTTATTCCACACTAGATATCTTCACTGAAGTTTTTTTTTTGTTTTTTGTTTTTTTTGCTCTAACTTGGCTGAGTAGGCTCCACTAGAGTAAAGGTAGCTGTAAAAACCCAGAAAACTTGTGGCCAGGCCCAGTTGTGCTATAACTACTCTGGTAATGAGCTTGTGCAATACAGCCATGAGATAACACTATGTGATATCATGAGTTATCTCATGGTCACATACCTAAAAATATCATTGTGAAGATATCTAGCATGGAATTAAAAAAAAAATATATATATATATTTATATTATGTCAATTGCAATCCAGTACTTTTGTCAACTGTAATGCAGTACTTTTTTTTTTATTGCAGAAGGCCATCCTGTGAAGTACATAAACTACTCTTTAACTAATGAAAATTGTGGTCTTCAAGTGAATTGTATTGCAGTCAACAAAGAAGGGTGCAATGGGCGTTATTTTAATAATGAAGATGACAGATGGCATGCCCCTATATACATATATCCAAGCAACTACACTAATTTGATTCCTGTTATGGCGTCAAATAAACCTTACCTGGTGGAGCTATACACTATATTTCAAGATACAGAGCTTTCAATTTACATTTCATATAATTTAAGTGAAACATATTTCAGTGAGTAGCTATGATGATCACTATTATCCTTATCAAATCTGTTGTTTTTTTTATATTGACAATTAGAATCTCCGGAAATTATTAATGCTACATTCACAGCAATGTATTGGAACAATGGAAACCTGTTTGAGGCAAAAATAACCTGGAATATAACAGATGTATATATTAAACAATACAGCAATTTTTGTTTATTTGTACCGGGCATGTGTTTAAGCACTTTGTGCTTGTGGTTATACGTATTTTAAGCACTTTATCTGAAGTGGTTGATGGTGCTTTAAAAGCACTTTGGTAAATAAACCACTTGTGCTTGTGATTTTACTTAGCCCATAAATTCATAGTGCTTGATAAGTACCTTTTAAGCACTAATCATTTTCAATGAACATATAATTACAGAATGTAAATTACATTTTAGTACTTCATCTTTGTAGAAAGTATGCATGGTCCTTTGGCAATATGTAACAAATAATAACTTTTTTCATTAATTACAAAGCCCTTGAAGTATTTCATTTTAATTAAATAATATTGTGTTGCTGTAGTTTGTAATAGAGTGCTTGAGATTGTACTTGAAAGCACTTCTAAAGTGATTGACTGGGTGCTTAAGTATTTAGTAAGCCAAGTACATTAAAAGTGCTTAATTCTTAAGTACATTTCAAGTGCTTATACTTAAGCTTCAAGCACTGTAGAAAGTACTTGAACCCATGCCTATTGAACTGTACAATACAGTAGTGTCACACACCTAAATAAGCTTGTATTTCTTTTTGTGTTATTTTAACTTATACTGCAGATAATTGTGTTGTAATTACTTTTACGAGTAAATTCATAATTTTGCTTGTATTTTAGTTCTCCAGTTGTGTTGTCAACAGTACTTATGTTCTATTACAAAACAGCAGTGGAATGATACTTCAGAAGAAGATAATTATTATGGAAACGTGCTCAAATAATTTGTGTATTATAAGCTTTAACATTTATAAGCCATCATATAATTATTTATTATATCTACAAAATGATTATGCAGCTGCCATTAATGTGCACTCACATACACTGAGTAAGTTAAGTACAAACTTTTATGTTTACACTTGACTTTATGATACTAGAATTATTTTATTGTAGTTGGCTCTCACCACAGAAGTCTCATTGAGTATTCACTGTATTTTGGGAATTGCTATACATCCATTCAGTGCATCACTCAGAAAAGTGATAACTGCACAGTCTTGTTAACCAACAGGCTATTATTTAGTGTGGAAAATTCTTCTAACTTAAACTACATTTTACAATACAAGTTAAATCACTCCACTACATTTTATGTACAAGTATCAACACAAATAAATTCAACTTTAGTTTATGTCCAAGGAAATTTTACCACTCCATTTGGTGAGATAGAACACTACAACAAATTTTTATCATTATTGTTTCATTTTTATTATTGTTGGTCTGTTATGTTTTGTTCTTTTTAGTTTCAAATTCTTCAACATCACATGAACTGTTTTCAGTAACTTCTAATTTGTTCCTAGTAACAGTAGTTCTTTTACTCTCAATATTATATTTCCTGAAGCTAAGGAAATCAGGTAGAGAAAAGCATAACACTTTTATGTTTTAATTATTTGTTTTTTAATAGAACATTTTTATGGAATATTTCAAAAAATAACGGCATTGATGATAGCATTTATGTTATTACTTTGCTCACTGTTGTGGCTGTTTGGATTTGTTGCGAGTGTATCACTGCACATAAATTCAGGTAAAATACAATTCGCTAATACAATTATATTCCCAAACTGACAAAGCAATATTTATATTTTATTGTTTATTTGTATCTCTTAATAATGATGTTATGTGTTTGGACGTCCCAACAACTTCATTCTTATATTTAATGTCACAGATATTTGTGAAGACGAATTATTTGTGCAGGCTAGAGATATTCTAATTAAAGTGTCTACTATTCTGACTGGAATTTCTGTTCTCACTATGGCATGTTCTAGAGCAGTATCAAAGTTTATACAAAAAAGAAGTATGCAAAAAAAAAAAAACTATATTGCAAGTGATTGATAGTATAGTATACATAATATAAGCTAAAATAAATTTTATTGTCAAATCTCTCCTAATCTCAATCAACATATTTGTGTATTAGAGAAAAAAACATCTCATCAAAGTATTGAAGAACCTGTAGAAAGTGGCATATATGCTGAGCCATCATGCATGAAAGAAGAAAGGATACAAATGCAAGTGAACGAATTGTATAAAATTCGACAAAAGAAAACACAACCTACTGATGCCGACACAGTTCATCATTTAGAGCCAACATACAAAAACATACATGACTTGGATTTGTAATTACTTTTACTATGCATTGTGTAAATCATTTCAACTTGACTTTAAAGTAGCTAGCAATACACCGTCAATTAGAATTTGTAGCAAGCTTAAATAAGTAAAGTATCCTGCCAAAGTTATAAAATTCTTTTATAATAATTGATGAACTATATAGCTATAACAATAATCTCTTCAGTTAAAAATAGATAATGTATAAATAATAGGCTAAACCTCTTTAGCAGCAAAACATTCCCAATGTTTCTATAATTACATTGATCAACCAATTAATTACAAGCTCATGTTCACTAAAATAGGATGTGAAAAAAAAACTCCTATCACAATTCACCTATGCATTAATCAAAAGAGTATGACATGTTAGTCAAAATACCATAACCACTTAACGATCAATCTGGTTGTGATGTTCTTGCTTTACTTGGTTATCACTTGCTCTCAATCAAGTCCTGATTCCCTAACTTTTATGCTAAAGCTACAATATTTGCAACAACAGCTTTACAACTTCTTATTAAAATATAATTTCATATTAACTAGCTAAGCTAAATAACAGTCTCAATGCAATTCAAAGAGGACCAGTAATGCCAGTTAGCCAAAGCTTATACAGAAGTTCATTGTGGGGGACTGAATCAAAGGCTTTGGCAAAATCAAGAAACACAATTTCTGTGTGTCGCTTTGACTCCACAGAATTGAAAGCTGAAGTATATGATAGAAGTTGTTGAAGAGTGGATCTATTTCTGATAAAACCAAATTGTGTCTTTGAAATTTTTGGATATATAAAAATCTATTATCTTAGAGTAGACTATTAATTCTAGTATACTTAGGAGAGAAATAGGCCTGTAGTTGCTAACTTCAGATACACTTCCTTTCTTGTGGAGAGGAAACAATTTGTGTACCTTCCAGTCAGCTGGAATGGAATGAGATTCCATAATGACAGTAAAGAGAAGAGAAACTGTATGTGCAAGTGAAGATGCGCAGAATTTATAAGTATATGGGCTAATGTTGTCATGTCCAGGAGATTTTTTGGGGTCTAGAGAGTTCAATACATCAAAAATTTCACTAGAAGAAAACTGTATGGTGCTAATTTGTGATGAAGTGTTGGAAGACAATGCATAGGTGGAAGAATAAAATCACTGCGAGTAAAAACTGAATTAAAATAGTTGTTAAAAAGTTTTGCTTTGCCAAGTGGGTCACTAGTAGTTTTATCTTCATGCTTGAGTATGCACTGAAGTGAAGATGAACGTTTGAGATGTGAGAGGTGAGAATAAAGAGAGCGAGGTTTGGAGGAAAAAGATGAAATTAGAGAATTTATATAAGTAATTTGAGCATTTTTAATTCTTTGTTTTAATTCTGATTCCATAATCTGTACTTTGTGAGCAAGAGAGGATGAATAATGTCTTTTCAATAAACGTTTCTTGGAATGAATACATTTGATGAAGAGTCCATAATGAATTGGAGTCAAAAACAGAGAGAGAGTGTAAGTTAGTAAAGAAAAAGTCTGACATACCCTGATAATCGGCACTTGAATAATTTAATTTTGATACTGATTGGATAACGTTAGAAGAACTGTGTGTGAAGTTTATGTCAAAGTAGATGATGTAATGATCGGAAGGGGAAGTTAACTTGTCTATTGTAATGTTTTGTATGACATCAGGTATATTTGTAATAACTAAATCTAGAAGACTACCATGTATACAAGTAGATTCTGAGATAACTTGTGAGAGATTTAAATCGAATAATTGGTTGCAGAGAGTAATACCAGAAGGAGATGACGAGGACAGAGTGTTCCATGATATATCAGGTTGGTTAAAGTCACCAAGTAGAAGTATTGAATTTTCATTGCAGAGAGGTGACAGGGATGTAAAAATATCATGGTACAAAGAAGGAGGGCTTTGAGGGGGAGTATAAGCATAACCACAAAGAAGGGGGGGGGGGTTTCTTTCTATTTGGACTAGTAGAAATTCTGATGTTTGACTACAGATATAGGAGTGACTAGGCAAGGAGTTAGAAATGGCTAAAAGAATACCACCTCCAATACCATTTATTCTGTCTCTGCGAAAAATTTGATAGCCAGCTGGAATTATCTCATTGTTTAAAATTTGTGGAAGTAACCATGTCTCAGTGATTGCGATTATACTGGGAGATTTTGCATATATAAGAGATTGAAAATAGAAGAGTTTGTTCTTAATACTGCGTGCATTCCAAAGCATAACAGTGATAGACTTATTTCTTAGTCAGATATTTGAGGACAAATCTGTCTGAGGAGGAGCGGTTGTTTTGTGGTGAACTATTGCATGACATAATACTTGAGACAGTTGGGTGGTCCAGCAAAGTAGAGTTATACCCATCAGGAGAATTGCTTTGAATTGAAGATGAACTAGATGAACTAGGCTCATTTTCAAAGGGTGGTTTGGGAGCATTGGGTGGTGTGCTATCTACTGGATCCACGTCAACATGCGAATCAGAGGAAACTTGAATTGAATTCTGGACATTGAGTGAAAAAGAGGAGCCCTGGACTGATCCATAGACAGATCCATTTAAAAGAAGCTTATTGCTTTTAACTTTAATGTCCTTTGGGTTTGCCCCAGAGGAAATCAAAGACTTTCTCTCTTTTAAGAGAATACTCTCAGAGTTTCTCTCTGAAGGGGTCATAATGTTTTATAACACCTTTTTTGGTCAATTTACTTCGGTTGGATAGGATTACAGACACTTCAGTTGTTCTCAACAACTTCACAAGTAGAGGTCGAGGCCTTACTACTCACCAATTACATCTGTAATACCTAGTGCGTAAGTTTTCAAACAGATAAGCAGGAGCTAGCAAACAATGGGGAGCAGGGGTAGTCTGGCGTTTCCTTCTATTAATTTTAGCCCCCCTCCCCCCTTCTCCAGTCAGAGGTATCGAATGGTACCACTACTATTGACCCGCCTTCTCCAGTCAGAGGTATGGAATGGTACCACAATTGACGAGTCCGCTGAACATGAAGAGACGTTGCTGAACTCATTTGCCAGCCTGAAGTAGGTTCAGTAGCCCACGCTCCTTACCGCATTTACACCGCAAGCACTTAAAAGTTTGGACATTACACGCGCAACAATACCCTTTACCTAATTATTCCTCTCGAAGTAAAGTTTAGATGTACGTACAAGGTACGTAATGATGATACTCCTTCAATGTCACATGACATTTTGTTTTGTAGGGCGTGTGGCAGGAGCCGAAAAGTGAACTAAGTCTAAAATATTTTATCTTTTCACACTGCGGCGCGGGTGCGAGTTGGGAAGAGATGGGAACCTCCAAAGTGAGTTGCAATATAGCTCGCTAGCTCAATGAACGGCTATTTTGGTATGTGTCTAGCTCGTAGAGAATTATCTCGCTACACCTCGTCACAGATTATGTAGATTTCAATTATTGTGTTAGTTCACGTAAAAAAAAACTAGTTCTCATAATACTCACTAAAAATCACCAACTCTAATGCTCTGTTTTCTCCACTTTTCAGATTCATGGAATCACAGTCGCTATATTATATATGTTGATGACATATGAAGGTAAAGATGTTTACTAAGGCTACTATATAGTGATGTGCTTCAGCTCATGGGGCAAGTGAGCTGGTCTGACTGAAATTTAAATTTGAATGCTAACCATTAATAATATTTATTGGTTAATTAATTTTAAGATTTGTTTGTGCTATTCTTTAGCAACACAACATTTTTACACTTACATACACACTTGTTCACTGACACAAGCACAAGACTTACAGTGTATTATCTTCATGACTTGACAATTGGACGATTGATTTTCTAAGAGTACGCAATTTTGATTTTGTCAAATAACGTGGGTAAGGATTCTGTTTCTAGCCGCCTTTCAAAAGTTGACTCTGTTGAAAATGCTCTATTCTCTAGTAAATAACGCTTTCTCTAAGTGATTTGACTATTGGGCAATGAATTTTCAATTATGTACAATATGTTATGTAAGGAGTATAACTATGACAGCACATTAACAAGATAACTTACAACTGCCACTAATAGAATAGAAAATAAACTCTGCTAAGTTTGCAAGATCTAACTGCAAACGCCTCTCCTCTTCTTTCTCTTAGCTCTTTCCTGGGTTTGTTTGTTTCCTGGCATTATTTCAGTCTTTTCTCCTAAATTTCTTGTGCCCAAGCTAATGTTTACGTTTTTAAGTAGCCTCCAGGGGTGGACACGCATTGACCTCTGAACTTTGCCATATATATCATAATCTCAATTGAAACTCGCTAGTGAGAGTCTCGCTTGTTCACATTGCCCTCTATGAAATGCTATATCAGTCTAAGGATAGTAGTTTATGATTATTACTAGTGATGTGCTTGAGCACAAAAGGCGAGCGAGCCTTAAACTACACTATTGTTAAATGATTGATTTTAACAACTAACACTCAAGCTACTAAAATATAGTCGAGTTTTTAAATTAAGTATATGCGGTAAAGGGGTTTCAATGCCATAGTAACCACTCCCCGCAACTGTTTGGATTGAAATGAATTTTCAAGTAAATGCTGTTGAGTAGGGCTTAGCATATTAACTTACTACCGCCACTAACTCGAATAGAAATGGAGCTCCCATAGTTTTTTAGTTTTAACTGCACCCGCAAAACAATTTAAAGCGGTAAACACGGGTAATGGTCGCTAAACCGGAGGATTCTGTTTAGTGAAGTTAGGGACGGGGTCGAACGCGGAGCGAACCCAAAAATACGGAGGGTCAAAGTACAAAATGACATACGTACGTCCATATATATAAATAAACTAGTGATGTGTTTGAGCACAAATAGCGAGCGAGCCTCAAGTTAGGTACATAAACTGCAGTATTGCTACTACATAATTTATATTAAACTTAGTTCAATTAAAAGCAGTAGTATAATAGCAGTTGAACATTAATTTTAGCATAGAAATACAAAATTACTCTCTTACATGAGTAATGGTGACCTCTGTATTATCAAACTTAAGCCATTCTGACTACCTCAATTACCAGTAACTCTTGAACAAGCTCTCTCAGCTACAAAAAAAAATAGGCCAGTGTTATTTTTGTAATTCAGACAACAAATATGGAGTTACTACTTACCTAAATTTCCTGAGTATTGGTACTTTCTGTAGTATCAAATTGAAGCCATTCTGACTATCTGAATTACTTGTAATTCTTGACAACAAGTTCAAAGCTGCAAAAACAAAAGACATTAATTTTAGCAATCAAATCCAAAATTACCTTCTTACCTCATATTCTTGAGTAGTGGTAACTTCTGTAGTAGCCATTCTGACTTTCTGAGTTTACCAGTCACTCTTGACAACAAGTTTTCACATACAAAAAAGAATGGCCAGAGTTATTTTTGTAATATTAGCTAACAAATATGGAATTACGTATTTACCTCAGCTTCCTCCAGGTATTGGTAGCCTCCTTTAAGGCATTCTGACTACTGGTGGGTCTTGACAACAAACAATTGGCACTTCGTAGCCTCCCAAAAGGGCGAAGTTTTGAAAATTAAGACTGGTAAAGGGTCTTCAATGCCTTAATAACCGGTCGCAGCAACTGTTTGTAACTTGAAAAACGAGCGTTTTCGCAGGAATTCTCTCACAATTTTGAGCCCAAGTTTAAATTAAGACTTGGTTAATGCCAAGAAACTGGGGTCAAGCCTGAAAAGCCATGTTTTTAGAAGAAAAAGCCCCCCGCACGCGTTTGAGAGGCATACGTACCATCCATACATACATACATATAACATATACCCGATTTTGCATCATCCACCCCTAATTCTGTCTCGCTCGCCAATAAACAAACATCCCCGATTTTAAATTGTGTTACCCCTAGTGTCTCGCTCGCTCGCCAATTATTGTATTCTAAAATATGAGGACTGTTAATCATACCAATGTGTTGCTGTTGTGTATGCAGTGTTATGTATCCCTGAAGTTGAATATTCATCAGGACCACAATGTCCTCGTGAGGTTACACTCACTTGTAATGCTCTGGAGTTCAGTAGACCCACTATCAGTTGGTTTGCTGGAGACACTGTCTTAGCTACATACAACTATATTGCGACAGATGTGTATCCTAAAGAGGTCATGACTGAGTCTATTAATGCTACTGCACAAATATCACATGCTAATTTCACTACTATGTTCAACTATGTAAACTTTACTCTATCAGTCAAGTTGGATGAACTCATTGCATTTCAAGGACAGAATTTTACTTGTGGGTCAACATCAATTAGGAGTAGGGACATACCTGTGGACAATTCACTGTTAGGTAAGAAACTTAAGCAACTAATTAAGTCCCTTATTCTATACAAGGTGTTCTAATGCTTATTATTTTAAAAATTAGAGAAACATAAAGTTCAATTAAGAAATCCATGTACTTCAAGCCTAGACAGTATTTTAAAAATAATAGAAGTCTGAAAGTCATTAATGATTTATATTGAATGTATTTTTAGATTTTGTTTGGAATGTCAGCCTGACTGTCACATATGCTGGTGATGTGTTGCAAAGTATAATGGCTGAATGGATTAATGTGGTAAGTTAAATCTTTCCTATGCTGTGTATTGAGTCTGTTCAAATTGTGTTGGCCACACAAAAAAAGTAAATAATTTTAAGCGGAAACACCTACGCACAGGCAGGGGAGGAACCGAGATGGAAGCCAACCCTCCCAATCAATTTTTTTTTTTTTTTTTTTTTTTTGGGGGGGGGGGGGATTATGAGGACGAATGTACCAATACAGGCAATACAGTTTACAAGACGCTATTCACTTATAAATTAATATCCACATTATTTATATCTAGTCAATCATAATTTTGTGCCTTAATATAATATTTGGGGCGCTCCCTGTCGCTAGCGTTGGATCCATCCCCTGCACAGGGGTTTGAATAACTTATGTTTCAAAGAAAGGCAATAAGTCCATGTCTGACATTTTTCTTCCGCATTACTGTAAAGCCTCACATTGGCCATTATAGTTACACCATAATTTTCAAACTACATCTGCAGTTCATAATTTGTAGTAATGACATAATTGATTACAAAAAACAAAACAAAAAAAAACAATGGATACAGTAAAATAATCACTGTTATTTCTAGTTGTATGCATCTAGGGGCAACTGTCCCTTCTGATGCTCATGACAAATATGATTTCAATGTTTATGTAATGATTTTTGCAATTTACCGTCACCGTTATTATAATGCGTGTTTATTGGTACCACAGACACGCTGTAGTAAAATAAGGCTGGTATCAATACCAGGTCGCGGGTGGAAAAATATAGTATCGTAATATTTAAAATACCACAAATTAACAAAATACCAGTATACCGTACATCACTATTGTAATCCTCCTTGCTCTTCTATAATATCAGTTGAGCTACATACTCTATTTTGAAAGCATACTACTGGGCCAACTTGTTTTTTGTTTTTTAGGAGCTACTTTCATAAAGATTAAAAAGAGCTTGTTTCTAGTAAATGTTAGCTGAATATATAGTACAAAGAAAGCAGCAAGGTGGCTTGGCAAGAGTTGCTGCCACTTGAGCATAAGTACAAGTTCTTTTATATGACTCAGTCATGAATTTATGTGCATGTGTATCGCTATAATATTGACTGTACCTGATACTGAAATTTACATTGTCAGCATTTAAAGATAATGTAATGGTTAGGTTAGTTGCACACATTGAAATTGAATTCTACTTCTAGTATATGGCTTTATGTAATTCATAGTTCAGTTTGTGCCTTTCTGGAATACGCACACAATTAAGTATTTTACTGAAATTATATTCTAAACCTATGCAGTAAGGCACCCAAGTACTCCAGTCAACAGCTATGACTAGCAGATGATTTAAATGTAGTCAAACTAGAATTACCTCAACTTCGCAACTGGACCTGCATGGGAGAGAAATAAAGCGCTTAGCATTCTAAGGGTTGAGCCAATAGTTGGCGAGCGAGCGTAGCGAGCGAGACACTTACAGGGGTAACACAATCGAAAATCGGGGATGTTTATTTATTTATTTATTTATTTATTTGTATATATGTATGGACGTATGTATGTCAATTTGTACTTTGACCCTCCGTATTTTTGTGTTCGCTCCGCGTTCGACCCCGTCCCAAACTCACTAAACAGAATCCTCTGGTGTAGCGACCATTACCCGTATCACCTTAGAAATTGAATTGTATACCGCTTTGAATTGTTTTGCCTGTGCAAAAACTTACTGGAGCTCCATTTCTATTCGAGTTAGTGGCGGTGGTAAGTTAATACGCTATTAGTCAGTTATAAGCCCTACTCAACAGCATTTATTTTAAAATTCATTGTCCACTAGACTAACCGCGAAGGTAAGTCTTGCCTAGGTATGTTCAGTTGTGTGAAAGTATTGTGCTTACAATACTACGACTGTCAAATCACTGAAGGAAGTAATTTTTGTGTTGGTACATCAAGTGAACAAGTGTATGTGAAGGTGCTGTGTGTTACAAGGACTGCATAGCTGATGAAAAATCTTTACCTTTATTGACAGGTTAGGTTTTAGTCTCTGACCTATCTGATATTTTGCCTACACAGTTACGTCTTGTGTACTTATTCAGTCCATTTTCTAACTGATAGCATTCAAATGGCAAATTTACATTTGGTCCTATATTGAAGAGAACCATTGTAGACTTGTTCAAGGTGTGGCCACTTTTAAAACCATGGAGGGCGCTATGCCCATAACCACAAACTTCTGAGTTTTGAGCCAGCTAGATAGCCATCACATAACTCTTCATGATAATACAAAGATTACACATTTTAAAGCATATATTATGTGTTTATAATTGGTTAAAATATATATTTTAAGTGGTTAATATGGAGTTAAGATATATAAGTTAATATGGACAGTTAAGATAGTTATTTAAATACAATAGTGTATTTGCTCTTGTGGTATTGCTGCTGTCTACAAAAAAAAAGTGCATCATATCATAACAGCTACAGGTTAAACCATGATGACTTACCTATTTCTTTTTCTTCTTCTTCTTTTTTTCTGTATTAAAATGAAGTAAATTATGAGATTTTTAATACTATATAGCTATCTACTCACTTTATTATTTAAAACTTTTTTTATTTCCTGAGCCACTGGGGGCTCAGGAATCACATCCTTTTGTCTTTGTCTTCCATTCTAACACAATTATATCACAACTGATACAATTCTTCTCCTAAATAATCTACTCACTTGTTCTGCCATAGGCTCCTGTTCCGGTTCCATTGTTAATTAAAGCAGGTGACAAATCTAACCGCTAAGTAGCTACTGATCATGCGCAAACTACACAAAACCGATGGTAGTCGCGCCGAGAACATTTCTCCCGCCTTTTACTCTTTGCACGTACTGCGCAGCTATTTTTCTGAGTTGTATAAAAACCAAATAAACTGAGCACCCGCGTTATTGCTACCAGGATACGAGATTCCTACAGCAATTGCGGTGTGGATTAGGCGAACTAAGGCTAAGTTCTATAATTTGTGTGGCTGTTTCATTTATTTTATTCTTATTTTCTTTTACTTGTCAAGGTTTTGTGCTTTATAAATAATGGAGCTCGATAATCCCAACCTAAAATTATCATACAGTGTACTCATTTTAAATGGCATTTTCTCTAAGTGGCATTATTTCATTTTATTTTCAGCTGGGCCAACTCGCTCGCCATTTGCGCTATTCGAGCGCACCACTAGTTACTCGGATTAATGTACACTTTTTTTTTTTTTTTTTTTTTTTTTTTTTTTGCTCAAAATAAAAAAGTATAGATGTCAACGGATTTCCGGTTTGGTTGCGAAACAACTGTATGAGGCTGGTGTTATCAAAATGGCAGATAAAAATGTACTTGTTGAATAATAATAGTTCTATTCTGGTGTACTATGGGCACAATTTACCATGGCTTTGGGCCTAGATAGGTTGACCCTATTATGAGATATTGTATAGTATTTATTACATGAGTCAGAGTGTGATATGGTGAACTATTTCACAAGCAGGCTTGTGGGTTGGCAGCAACACTTCTGTTTAGTTCAGGTCAGGCTTGGGGGGAAGTTCTCTGCCGCCAATCGCCAATAGTGGGACAGACGGCCACAGGGTCAACGATCACTAAAAGTACGCCACCGATAGCAACAACTATTACTTGACTGGCTCCGGTGACGGCTGCCACCAGAGCTCCACTAGCTAGGTCCCTACCCTACTGAGTGTTAAATCAGTTGTTGGGTTTAGGAATAATTGTGTGGAACTAAATGGTGCACGTGCGGGTCTGAGGTGATATAACTCAGGGCCCGCATGCGCAAAGACATGAGGGTGTGGTCATGGAACTTCCGGGTACAAAACAAACATACATACATAATATTCATGAAATGCTCAATACACAGAAATACAGACTTGGAATATGAAACACAATGCTTATAATAATTACACATACAACAGGCTCTCAGACACACATAATAATGTTCAATGTCTTTCTCTTGTGTCTTCTCTTCTATCTTCTCGTCTATCTTTCTCTTTCATCTTTGTCTTTGTCTCGTCTCTCTGTCTCTCTACCCCTCCGCCCACAAGGCTAATTTATTTTCACGAGCCAAAGCCTGAGAGTGAAATTATCTTTCCATATCACTCTGACAAGTGTAATAAGTGGTTGTACCCTAGACATTTTCACTTCTGTAGTTTCTACTAGGACCTATAAAGTTGGCTGTAGGGGTTCCCCAAATCAATGGCGCTGCTCTAACCCCCCCCCCCCCCCCCCCCCCCCCCCCCCCCTTCTCATTGGTAGGATACACCTGGGAAACGTGGTGAGCTTGGCTGGTTGCTATAACTACAGTACTAGGGTATGACATACAAACAAGGATAGTATGAAGTCTCAGCTCCTAAACATTAGCATTCCCTGTTCACAATCTATAAACCGGTAGTCCAAAACAAAACAATAATGCAGATATTGGAAGTGCTACATGGAGTACTTTCCATTGTAGAATTTTTAACCACAAATTTGCTTAATGCTGAGCACTTTGAGGCTTTATATTTACGCTGTCTGGACAGAGTAGCTCTTCTAATTTTGAGAAATATAAGTCTGGTGTCTGGGTGAAGCTCACGGTGGAGATGTTTCTTGAGGTCTTCTAAAATGGCTTTAGAAAGCTGTAGTATATTTGGGCAGAATTTGTTTTGCCCGCACAGACTTCTATGATATTTATACCATTCTGTAGCACAATGAATGTTCTACAAAAAAAAAAATTTAACTTGCTGCTACACTATGTGAAACCTGACCAATTTTAGCCTAACATTTTGATTGAAAAGAAGTAATCCACCACATGAACACTTGTGAGGATACGTATCAGTAGAGCTACAGAAAGTAATGAAGTACCAAACTAGCTATTACAATGACCAAAATAATTGTTTGTGTGGAGTAGTATCAAGATGAATATGCCAATACGTGTGTAGCTCATGCAAGTCGATATGTAAAGCTTGGGCATGTTTTGATATATGCAACTTGTGCAATGAAACGGTAGACGTTAATGGTGTCTTCATTAGATAAGCTAAACATACAAGCGACACTCGCCTCACCAGAAATTTGTTACTAAAAAAGTGTACAATGGAATGTGCTCAAGTAGCAATTCCTGTATCTGCATTGATTGGACTGCTGGCTTGTGGACTGTGCAGGACTGTGGTGAAGTCCAATATTTTTGATAGGGTTATTTCTTGAGATGCGACGGGCTCCAATCTTTATTTTTGGTAGGTGCTGTCTTCTATTAGTACTCACTAATCTGCAGGAATATAATTGTTCGGACTAAAGCAGAAGTAAAGTTGACACAGCCTAGCGCTTTCAAGAGTGTAAGCGCAAATAGTAAATTATAACTTAACCCGACATTTCGAATTCTTGCCGACAGGGGTCAACTGAGGTCGAACAAGAAGTCGAAACGCCGGGTTAAGTTATAATTAACTATATTGGCTGTTAAAAAGAGAAAAAAATTGCTATTATTATTAAATTGCTATTATTATTTCAGCCGAGAATGACTGAATCATTGAAATAATTAATTTCCTTGAATGATACGGGATCACTAACCGAAAGGTTCTGTTTAGTGGAGGTATGGGAAAGGGTAGACCACGAAGCAAACACAAAAATGTGAGGGTCCGAGACAATAACATACGTACATCCACACACATATACTGGCGAGCGAGCCTGCCTAGTTAGGTAACATAAAACTACTGCATTGTTACTGCATAATTTATATTTTTACTTAGTTCATGTAAATCTGTGTAATAGCAGTAGTAGACTATTAATTTTAGCAAACAAATACAAAATTACTCTCTTACCTGAGTATGGTAACTTCTGTAGTATCAAACTTAAGTCATTCTGACTACCTCAATTACCAGTAACTCTAAAACAATCTCTCAGGTACAAAAAAAATAGGCCAGTGTTATTTTTGTAATTTTTAACCAACAAATATGGATTACTATTTACCTAGATGTCCTGAGTATTGGTAACTTCTGTTGTATCATATTTAAGCTATTTTGACTATCTGAATTACCGCTAATTTTTTACAACAAGCAGTCAGCTACAAAAACATTAATTTTAGCAAACAAATGCAAAATTGCTTTCTTACCTGAGCAGTGGTGATGTCTTAGTATCAAATTTAAGCCATTCTGACTATCTGAATTTACCAGTCACTCTGGACAACAAGCTCTGGGCTACAAAAAAAAAAAGGCCAGAGTTATTTTTGTAATTTTAGCTAACAAAATATGGAATGACGTTCTTACTTCAGCTTCTCCTAGTGGTGGTAGCTTCCTTAGCATTAATATTAAGCCTTTCTGACTACCAGTGGCTCTTGACAACCAGCAAACGGCACTTCGCAGCTCCACCAAAAAAGGCGCAGTTTTGAAATTACGACTGGTAAAGGGCCCTTCAGTGCCATAGTAACAGGTCACAGCAACTTTTTGTGACTTCAAAAACAAGCGTTTTCGGAGGAATTCTCTCACAATTTTGAGCCTAAGTTTAAAGTAAGACTTTCTTAATGCTGTAGTATAAGAAGAAACTGGGGTCAAGCCTAAAAAGCCGTGTTTTTAGGAGAAAAAAAGGGAATCTGCGCACGCGTTTAAGGGACATACGTACCATCCATACACACTTATATATAACATATACCCAATTTTGCATTATCCACCCCTAATACTGTCTCGCTCGCCAACAAAAAAATATCCCCAATTTTCAATTTCACTACCCCTGATAGTGTCTCGCTCGCTTCGCTCGCTCGCCAATTAATTTCATGTATATAAAAAAATCTGTATTGAAAGTTACAGATTGAAAGAGCTCCACAGATAAAGATTAACATGGAACTAGAAATTTTTTGTTGGTTAGCTGACATTCATGCACTTCATACTGATAAATGCATTTGACAAAAATGACGTGTGGCATCAACTAAGACCAATTACAAGTAGTTCTTTTTCTTAGCTATGTTTATATGTTAAACATCTAACCTTCTAAAAGTATATTCTTGGGGTGCGATGATGATATGTACTCAGTTAATAACATAATTTACATTGTTTTTTATGTCATTGTTTACAGCTGGCTCCTTGTGAAAATATGACTCAATTTACTATTAAATTAATCAATGACAACGATGAAATACTGAATACCACTAATGTACCCTGTTGTACTACGGTCCTCAATGTACCCACTACCAACAGTAACTCCTATGTAGTGAACATATCTACTATTGATATGGCTTATCATGACTCAAGAACAGTATGTAAGTAATATAACCTTTTATTTTACATTCCTTTAATTGTTATACAATATTAGCTGCCTCTCCTAGTCTATATTTGAAGTATTCTCTGGTTGAGGACAACTGTATGCTTAATGCCAGCTGTGCAGCGAATGTGAATGAAGTTTGTGCTATCAGCTCCTCTTCCAATTCATCAAACATTTTGATGACCAGCATGAATCAGAACTTTGATTCAGTGATACTGGACTTAAAAGAAGCTTCTTCATATTGTATTGAATTCAATGCAACCTCTGAAGATATTAAGATTACATTGAAAGTCAACTACTCCAATTGTAAGTGTTTTTTTGTAATTTTATTGTATGCACTCACTACTTGGTCCTTATTGTTCAGTCTAATACATCGTGTCTGTATTATTTATTATTTTTATTTTGCACTGATAAAGGGATCTATACATGATATTAAGTTAAAAAGGAAAAAAGACATTACAGCCTTTGACTTGTGACCTAATAGTTCAGCAGCTGAAATATAACAATGACACGGCCTGATTTAACCAGGTGGTTGAACATTGGTTTAGGTCTCCTATGCAGTGTGACTAAATGTAGCAAACTCCACCTTTTCAGTATTTATGATTTAAGATTGTGGTTCATCCAATGCATTGAAGTCTGAGTAGCCAATTCCTCCTTTTTTTGTTATGTGGAACAATATTATTTTAGCTTTGTTGGTTGATTAGGATTATTCCATTCACACCACACACACATCACACCACAAAAAATAAAAGTAACAACTAAGTTCGCAATTTCTTTCTCAGCCTTTATTTACTCATTAGATGTATTCTCTCTCTTTCACCTGTGAAAGAGAGAGAATACATCTAATGAGTAAATAAAGGCTGAGAAAGAAATTGTGAAGTGATAAATTAGAAGCGCTTGTGCACTATACAAACGGTCCTGGGTTCGATTCCCAGTGGCGACCAAATATTTTTAATTGTGTATTGTTTGAAAAGCCTGTGAAAGAGAGAGAATACATCTAACAACTAAGTTAATAAATAAAATAATGTATGTATAAATATGTAACTAGTTGCTAAACATTATGCTTGAGGTTGATCATTAGACCAAGTTTTGTCTAGTGAAATTAACAGTTTATATATTTTTTTATTCTAAATAATGATGATGTGCTAGACAATTAAGTAATAAATAAATATATACAGTAGGCGCCAAAAAAAAGTAGTTTCCGATTCCGTTCAGTAGGACAGCCATAAAACGGTAGGTTAATAACATAGCTTTTACCATTGCATTCCGTACCATTTTTTCCAAACGGCCAACACCATTTACTAAAACGGTAAAAAACGGTTGAGCGTTTCTGTCAATTCACTAATATTTTCTAGCTAGGAACTCTTTCATAGCTATATCAGCAAGCTAAGACCTCATTAAATGCTACGGGAATAGTGCAAGAAGCTCAAAAAATTTTAACTTGCTTCAATAAAGCTATAAACCAAAGTTTCGATGGGCACAGAGCTATAGCCAAGTCCGCACCTGGTAGGTCTTCTGTTAGCTACTGATGGACTTCCAGTAATAAAGAAATCTAAGCCACGAAGGCCATAACATCGAAAAAAAACATCGATACTGTGCGGTGCTCAAACTATAACAATTCTCTGTGAAACAACTTCGAATTGGACAGCTTTGATTTTTTTTATTTATTTTTTTTAACTCCAAAAGCTCCGCCTCAGAAGCCTGTAAACAAAAAATTAGAGTGAGGCATGCAGTAAATTGGAAACATTAAAATGGAAATACAATTGAACGGAATGGCCTTTTTTTTCCCATTTTATAATCGTGTAACAAATTCAACGGGACAGAATACGAAACTTTTTTTGGGGGGGCGCCTATTATATAATATAAAAATAAGTTAATGTATGACTTTAATGAAAAAATATCGGATCAGCATCGGCAAATACTCGTAATCTAATATCGGCATTGGTTTTTTCCCCCATATGAGTGTTACGCTATTTAATATCCTCTTCACCAATGAAAACATATTCTACTCGTTCACTCCTCTTATTGTATTATGCTCTTGTTAATTCTTATTTGGCAAGCAAGCGATACAATTGAAAATCTGGTGTATGTTATTGGTGAGCGAGCGTGGCACTCTCACATGAACTTAATCATGATTTTTATAAGTATGGTACGTAGGATGCGTAAGAACAAGTTCTTAATTATATCAATTGGTAAAGCGTTTGAAAAATGAAGTGTCGAGTGCACACCCTCAGCTTTACAATACACTAACTAGCAATTACAGTACAAAAATCTTTTTTTTTTTAAACAAAAACTTTAGCATGCCTAATTAATAGATCTTTATACAGTTGGTATAGTTTATATAGTTGGTGCAATGAACTGCACTCACCTGTAGTTTCAAGGATCATAACATAAAGCAAAACTGCCATGGGTAGCAAGAAATTCTATGCTTTAGTGATTACGGTGTGACATAGGGAGCATTACTTTGCCGTGTTTAGGCCAATTTTCCCAAAGCCAGTCGCATATCCAGTTATGCAGATATTCATCCTGATTGATACAGTAGACACCAAAATATAGTTCCGGATTCTGTTCGTAGTAAGGCCGTAAAACGGTATTTTTTACCGTAGTTTTTCCTGTTGCGTTCCGTACCGTTTTGACTAAAAATGACCAACACTGTTTACTAGAATGTTTTTTTTTAATACAGTTGGGCAATTCCGGCGTGACGGACGTACAATTCAGACACTATATTGTGTTGTAATTAGTTGTGAAAAGATCAGTTCTACATTTACTACCTTACAAACAATAAAGGTTTGTCCTAACTAGAGGTTAGTCAAAATAAATCTCACTTTCATATCACAGGGGAAGGGCTGGGCCTTCTTAAAGGTGTGTGACGGACGTACTCAGAAAAAAACAAAAATTTGGGTTAAGAGCGTTCAAAGCCAAAACTCTGTGAAGTTACTAGGATTATTGTTCAAATTTTGTTATTATTTTCCTTATTTGCACTTAATAGTAATGCTTACTATGAAAATATTTAGTTTTTTAATTTTTTTAATTGAAATAATTGTCATTAAGTTATGTGACGGACGTACATAAAAATGTGACGGACGTACATATGTGATTAGAGAGAGAGAAACATAATAATAAGCATAGCAAGGGACTGGCAAACAATTTGCAAAGCTATAAATTAATCAAATGTTTTCAAACACAAACTGTCCTCGATTGCCTGCAACAGTAGGTGGGTCAATAACTCGTACAATCTGAGTAGCCGGATAGAAGATTTTGTCTTCTGGTCTTGGCCACTTCCAGGCATTTGCACTTTTATGCATGACGCTGACTTCAACATCTGAATCCTCTATGCTGGTCACCTCCCCAGGGTATTCTTCATCTGCATACTTAACGATAACCCACAGTCCGATTGTCAAGTCTGGTGGTAGTTGACAAGGCTGAATATCATCGTTTAGTGGAGAATCTTCACCAGTTGCTGATTGGGTCGGAGGAGTGATAATGGTTTTGCGAATTCGACAAATTCTGAAACATTTATCAATCTCGTTTGACGTATCAGCTACTTTAACCTGATCTGCACCAGAAGCTTGAATGCAGTGAACTTTGTGTGTTTGGGGTACTGCCATCACTCCTTCCCACTTGGCATCAAGAAATGCGGATTGTTGATCAATCTCACTTTTCGCAACAAACTCAATCTGAACATTTGAGCACAGCTGTTTGGCAAGTGCTGCATAGCCGTGTGGAGTGGTGACATGACTTCTCTCCGACCGAATGTGTCTCCAAACTGTTCTCTTCACCGTACCTCCAATCCCATCTACAACACCTTTTCCATGGGAGGTGGCAAAGAAGTTCCATCGGATGATGATATCCTGACCTTGCTCCCAGTGGTGCAAATTAGAAAAAAGAAACCTCTGCTTAAACTGAGAAGTAGGTCCATCGCTGAAAATATTGATAACTTGTATTCTTGGAAAT
>WLWD01004009.1_pt1 | contig 21657 bp, 17 predicted proteins | sample 6712731 | NCBI WGS metagenome assembly WLWD01 (sample SAMN12718690, study PRJNA576275) | sponge metagenome | isolation source: marine sponge | host: Mycale hentscheli | place: New Zealand: South Island, Marlborough, Capsize Point | collected 2014-11-01
TTGCTTAACTAGTACAGTTATGTTAAGAGTTGGACTCTAGTTCTAATGCTGTTACTCTCCCAACAGTTGCAATCTCTAAATCACGAAATCATACTGCCAACCCTCGTTATGATCAGGCGTAAGCCTTCGTTACAGGTGTGGGGTGCATTGCTGGCTCCCACTCTTCTTATTCGAACCTTCATGCAAAAATTTATGATCATCATTGTCCATTGCATGTTAGTAACTATGTGCAGTATTTAGTAATGACCGTATTGCCAAGATTGGCTCTGTCAAAGTGATCAGTATTCTCGAAACTCCTGAATCAGTCAGGTTGCCTGCTGTAATTGATATTTATGCTGACATGAGAGTGTTACATGAGAAGGGAGGCGTAGAAAATAGGGGTTACATAATGAGAGAGATTAGAGAATGAACTGTAGTGCATGTGTCTTGGGACTCATAAGCCACACTACATACACTAGCAGTCTTTGCATGTGTCTTGGGACTCATAAGCCACACTACACTATTGCCAGTGTGGCATTATAGATAGTTCTAGTACATATAGTTAGATTTCCACCAAATAAAGGTGTGATGGTCTGTCCGGGGCCCCTTTGAAAGTGTCTATGCAGGGCACGCTGCCCTTCACTCTATTTATTCTCACACTTATCACAGTCGCTGCCTGTCTATTCTCACACGATCAGGCTCTCTGCCTGTCTATTCTCACACGATCAGGCTCTCTGCCTGTCTATTCTCTCACTCTCGCTCTGTCTATTCTCACATGATCAGGCTCTTTGCCTGTCTATTCTCTCACTCTCGCTGCATGTCTATTCTCACACGATCAGGCTCTCTGCCTGTCTATTCTCTCACTCTCGCTGCCTGTCTGTTCTCACATGATCAGGCTCTCTGCCTGTCTATTCTCTCACTCTCGCTGCCTGTCTATTCTCACACGATCAGGCTCTCTGCCTGTCTATTCTCACACGGTCAGGCTCTCTGCCTGTCTATTCTCTCACTCTCGCTGCCTGTCTATTCTCACACGATCAGGCTCTCTGCCTGTCTATTCTCTCACTCTCGCTGCCTGTCTATTCTCACACGATCAGGCTCTCTGCCTGTCTATTCTCTCACTCTCGCTGCCTGTCTATTCTCTCACTCTCGCTGCCTGTCTATTCTCTCACTCTCGCTGCCTGTCTATTCTCTCACTCTCGCTGCATGTCTATTCTTACATGATCAGGCTCTCTGCCTGTCTATTCTCTCACTCTCGCTGCATGTCTATTTTCTTACTCTCAGGATCACTGCCTATGTATTTGGCACTATCAGGCTCACGGCCATCTATTCTCTCACTGTTAGGCTCGCCGCCTGTCTAGTCTTACACTATCAGGCTCATATTCTCTCACTATCAGGTATACTTCATGTCTACTCTCACTCGCAGGCTTGCTATCATCTATTCTCTCACTCTCACTCAGGCTCGCTGCCTGTCTATTCTCTCACTCAGGCTCGCTGCCTGTCTATTCTCACACTATCAGGCTTCTGCCTATCTGTTCTCACACCATCTGGCTTGCTGCCTGTCTATTCTCACACCAGCAGACTCACTGCCTACCTATTCTCACACTATCAGACTCACTGCCTACCTATTCTCACACTCAGACTCACTGCCATCTATTCTCACTCCATCAGGCTCGCTGCCTACCTATTCTCACACTGTCAGGCTCACTGCCATCTATCCTCACTCCATCAGGCTCGCTGCCTATCTATTCTCACACTATCAGGCTCACTCTCTATCTATTCTCACACGCAAGTTACTGTCTATCTGTTTTCACACCCAATGCTGTTAAGGTATTCTTGCTCTCTAGCTCACCAATGTATTCATGCACTCTCGGGCTCACTGCCTATCTGTTCTCATACTCAACTAGCCACCTATCTAGTCCCACACCCAGATATCTAGTTCCAACTATCAGGTTCGCCGCCTATCTCGCACTCGTGTGCTGCCTTGCCACAGCCAGACTCACCACCAATGTATTGTCATGCTTGAGTATTGTTCTTGTTCTTACCCATCCTCACACTCAGACTTGCTGCCTATCTAGTTGCACATCGTCATACTCTATCTGTGCACTCTCAGACTCACTGCCATCTAATCTTGCACTATCAGACTTGCCTACCTAATCTTGCACTGACGCCCAGGGCCTATCTATTCTTGCATACACTATCAGGCTTGCTGCCTATGTTTTCTCAAGCTTGCTCCTTAGTATTTTCAGGTTCACTGCCTATCTATTCTCAGGCTCACTGCCTATGTATTCTCAGGTTCACTGTCTATCTATTCTCAGGCTCACTGCCTATGTATTCTCAGGCTCACTGCCTATGTAGTCTCAGGTTCACTGCCTATCTATTCTCAGGCTCACTGCCTATGTAGTCTCAGGATCACTGTCTATCTATTCTCAGGCTCACTGCCTATGTATTCTCAGGCTCACTGCCTATGTAGTCTCAGGCTCACTGCCTATCTATTCTCAGGCTCACTGCCTATGTAGTCTCAGGCTCACTGCCTATCTATTCTCAGGCTCACTGCCTATGTATTCTCAGGCTCACTGCCTATGTAGTCTCAGGTTCACTGCCTATCTATTCTCAGGCTCACTGCCTATGTGTTCTCAGGTTCACTGCCTATGTATTCTCAGGCTCACTTCCTATGTAGTCTCAGGCTCACTGCCTATCTATTCTCAGGCTCACTGCCTATGTAGTCTCAGGCTCACTGCCTATCTATTCTCAGGCTCACTGCCTATCTAGTTCTCAGGCTCACTGCCTATCTAGTTCTCAGGCTCACTCTATGTAGTCTCAGGCTTACTGCCTATCTATTCTCAGGCTCACTGCCTATGTAGTCTCAGGTTCACTGCCTATCTATTCTCAGGCTCACTGCCTATGTAGTCTCAGGTTCACTGCCTATGTATTCTCAGGTTCACTGCCTATGTAGTCTCAGGCTCACTGCCTATGTCTCAGGCTCACCGGTTCACTGCCTATCTATTCTCAGGCTCACTGCCTATTAGTCTCAGGTTCACTGCCTATGTATTCTCAGGCTCACTGCCTATGTATTCTCAGGCTCACTGCCTATGTATTCTCAGGCTCACCGCCTATGTATTCTCAGGCTTACCGCCTATGTATTCTCAGGCTCACTGGCTAGGTATTCTCTCAGGCCCTCACACTGCCTAGTATTCTCAGGTTCACTGCCTAGTATTCTCTCGCTGCCTGTGTATTCTTTGAGCTGATGGAAGCAAATTAATTTAATATTAGAATTCCACCATGTGTTAAAAATGTTACTGCAAACATGTCTTGTATCTATATCAGAAAGGCCAATCTTCCTGTAGCATATTGCCCATTTTTGTGAAATAACATGTAATGTACGTATTACATTGAGCGACCAATAGTTTAGTTACATGTATTACAAGTGCAACATATGTAGTATTCTTCGAAATACTTACGTAAAGATGGTTCTGATGTTTTGTACTGCTTAGAAAAGTTTAGTAGAATTTTTTACAATCTATCTTTATTTTGCTCTCTGTTAAATTCTCAGGATTAAGCAAAACTATCTCAAACTGCAAGAAATTATTTGCTCACATGATTACGACGTGACGATAGGGGGACCTTTTCCACAACAGTTAGTACCCTATGTGAAGCCAACAGCTTCATGTTTTCTCAAACTTTCATGTTTTCTCTGACTGCCAGAACAACTATAACATTACATTTTATTTCATCATTAGTATTCACGCATGCTTATTTGTTCTTATTTTCGTGTACCGTCGATCGTCGTGATGTTTCATTTTTTTGTTCATATTTATCACTTAGAACACTGTCATTGACTGTTCTTACTGGAACTCTGACGCTACCATACCCGCTAGTGGGTCTTCACTGCACTAGTTACTCTGTTTCTGCTTGATGTAGATGCGTGTCAATAGACTACACTGGGATCAAGTCCTCAACTTGCTGGATAGTCCCTCTTGTACATGCACACTGAGGGCTAATAATAATAGTAACAAATTGTAAAGATTTTGTTTGTTAATATTAACTTATGTTCTTCGTATTCATCAATCACCAGCGTTATTCATTTAAAATCATATATAAATTTTAGTTATTTTGAATGTAAATTCAATACAGACTACTGTGTGTAAGTATTGCTGATACGTTTGTAGTTGGGATTTAGTTTGTATTGCAAGTAAGCATTGATCTTTAGAAGGATTCACAACACCTTGTCACTTTATGTCACAATGAGTACTGCCTTGTTGTTGTTACTTTTTGTATTAATGAAAGATAAAGCCTCTTGAAAACAAAGTGCACCAATTATTAAGGTCACTAATAATTTCTGCATTGTTTGATACCGAAAGGGGGACACACCTTTCCCCCTTCTTTAAACTAAATTCTTCCATTCTCTTCTCTTCGGTTTTGTTTTCCGGCTTTAACTTCGTAAGACTTGTGCCCCCGTAATTTTGTTATGGTTAGTTTATTCCTAAGCTGAGTTTCCCTTTCTTGTGAGTGAGTGATTTGTATGAGTAGAGATTTACACTTAAGCACAATTTCAGAAGTCACAGCTGTCATGGGGTTGGAAAAAAAAAGGAACTTTATATTGGATCACTTTAACTATTTTTTAGTATGGTTACTAAGTGCTAACTGAACACAGAGCTCTGTGAGGCACTATTGCTTGTGAAAGGGTTGAATTATCGTGATTATTTCTCGCCAATTGACACGTCTCTACTAGCACTATTACTTTATCCATAATAGTATCACTTGAAGTTATTTGTTTGTTGTTGTTATTTTACAGTTAACCCAATTAATGGGCATCTGCGTAATTGAGTGAGGAAAAGGAGATCTTAATTAGTAATGCTACCACCTGCTCCTAGCCTTTATCCTCTGCTCAGCTTTTCCAAATGTCTCTGCTATAGTTTTGCATTAAGTGCTTACCTGATTCATCTATTCAAATAAACCATTCCCCCCTCCCTCCCCCTCTCCCCCGTAGTCCCACAAAGTTTGGTTTTAAAAACTCCCAATATTTATGATACTGGCAGTGCATTTATTTTCTCTGCTATATGCTTCTTCAGCCCCAAGTTTAGAGTAGGGGAAGGAACTGAAGTTTGTCAGTGTGTCTACATATTTTTTCAAAGATATGGTTTGAGTGGCGTAGGAAGTGGGGAGGGGAAGGGGGGGGGGGCATAATTTTGACACAACTTTAAAATGTGATTTCTTGCATGAACACCTGCAAACCACAAAAAAACTTGCCCTTAGAGCCTAGTCTCGCGTAGCCAGACCCTTTACCAATCGCTACGCGGGAAAAGGGTCTGGTAGACTGACATTGAGCAGTTCGTTCAGTTCCCCTTGCTAATTGGGGAGACCGCGAACAATAGGTGATGTAATATCCTGTGACGTAAGACTACTCAAACTTTTGCGCGTGTAGTATTTCTGTGCACAACTCTCCAACAGCCGTGCCAAAACTCTTCCTTTAGATGATGCCATTAGTTATGCTAAGCGGTGACTTGGCCTAGCTTTTTTAAGATATCTGCAGTTGGAAGTTTCGCTTAGCAGCAAAATACAGTTGTTGTTTTGTGCACGGGCCATTGTGTATGCCATGGTACCTTAGGTTTTTGTCATGCTTGCACAAGTAACATTTCTTCATGGCGATACAGAACAAGCTCTGCCTACTGATCTGAACAATTCACGTGCCTGAAAATATTTAAGGATTTACACCCACACTAATTGTAACTAAGCAAGAACAAACTGGTCAATGTCAGTCTACCAGACCCTTTTCCCGTGCAGCGATTGGTAAAGGGTCTGGGTACGCGAGACTACTTAGAGCCCACCCATACCGAATTATCTTCCTACACCACTGTTTGCATTGCTCTTTAATTTACTACTTTTGCATTGTTTGTAACAAGAGGAGTCCATCTGAATACTTTCTGACTGGCAAGCAACACCCCATTTTTGATGCCATTTGTACAGGATCCTGATAGATATGAGCACAATGTTGCAATCACAAGTACTGGTACTCTCTGTATCACATGCACATACATGAACAACTGTGGCATGTAAAATCATTGAGAAATGATAGTTTCAATTATTACAAATTATTGTATCATCCCTTGAGTAAATTGTAGAGCTTTTGCTGCTATGTCTGTACAAATTAAAGTTTTTGTTGTGGGGCTCATCACACCTGTTTCCTCATGTACAAACTCATATATTGTATACACTTACACATGTACATGTGTGTAGTATATAAAGTGCCATTGTGGTCTCTTTCATTCATCTTAGTAAGAGGTACTTTCTTGCTTTTTTTTCCTTCTTACATTCATAATGTATATTTAGTTTTCTAATTAAGCATTCCTATTTAATGGTTATTATTGAGACCTTTATCAAGTAGAGATGAGCAGTGTAACATCAAGTGCTGTACTGTACTGTAGTGAAAACAGCATTGTGTTCCTGAAAGGAGCACTGGACCTTTGGTAACATGTAATTACTTTCCCTTCTTTGTTACAGGTTTGAGATGCAAGAGTGTCCAAGGAATTGCCATGGATACGTTTCCAGTGACGATTCAATCCTTGTTTGAAGGAAAGTCTACTGGAACATTGAAGACAACTAAACTTATCACTGACACTGTCATAATCCAATTCTTTAAGAGCTTCTTCATACTGGAAATTTACAGTATTTTATTTTTATGGAATAGTTCATTAGTATTTTGTCAATGGCTTTGGGAAAGCAGACTGCATTTTCAAAATAAAGTTGACTAACATAGTACTCAAGGTTTCTTCAGTTAGTGACCTCTTAGTGCTGCCTTGAGTCATATGTCGATCGTACTGAAGTTGATTGTTGTGTGAACAAGTATTATAATTATAAAACTACAGTTGCAAAATATTGATGTGTACCCACCACAGCTATTTTTCCAAGTGATCATGTAGCTACTAGCATGATTGAGGTGCTGCTTGGGGTGGGTCTGTCGGCACACAATGGTTAGCCACCCAGTAATGGTCAGCCACCCAGAGATGGTCAGCCCCCCAGCAATGTTCAGCCACACAGAGATGGTCAGCCCCGCAGAGAATGGTCAGCCCCGCAGAGATGGTCAGCCAGCGACGGTCAGCCATATGCGCATGCGACGTGCTTAAGGTTCAAAGTTCATTTGATCGGCCGCGATCTGAGGTCAAAGGTGAGGGTCAGCCGTTCTGCACATAACGTCGTCCATTTTCTCCTACGCGCTTGCGCGGGCCGGGTAACCTTCTTAGCAACATTTTGTTTTGTTTACCCGCCTTACGAAGTAGCGATGCCCAGTGAAACAAATTCTGCGAAAGAGAGACAAAACGTTAGAAACGCTCGGTCAAGAGCTTATAGGGCGTTAAAAACTCCAGAAGAAAAATTAGTAAGGAGAGAGATAAGAAATGAAAAAGACAGGGCAATGTTGAGGAGAGCTAAAACGAAACAGAAACAGGTAGCAAAGTAAAGAATCTTTCTTTTTGAAAAGCCATTAAATGTTCCTAGCCACACCAAGCATGCATGGAATAGCTGCAATTATAGGGAACATGCATCGCTCGCTTCGCTATTTTGTGCTATTAGAGCGCATCACTAGTATACTTAGTATCTATACACTGCATGCTGTGGTAAGACATCATGAATACATAGGGTATACTCCAGCAACATATCTAGTACACATATAGTTTGGTATACACCTAGTGTAAAGAATATGCACAGTATACTCCAGTATTGTGGTCTGCTACAACAGATATTCACTGGTGTAAACTAGATAGAGTCAGTGGGGCTAGGGCTAGGGCTAGGGCTAGGGCTAGAGTATTCCATGTGTACATACACACTGGTGTATATCCAAGTATTTGCATGGTGTTGCTCGTTACAGAGTTCACTGTTGGTGTGGCTCATTGGTGCTTGCTAACTGCTGCATGGAAGTCCTCATACAGCATATGGAATGACTGCACATACATAATGTATTTGCTGCATAATGCAGTTTTTGGTCACTTTAGTTGCTATATTTAATGTTGTATGACTGTACAAACTAATGTATATTATTATAGCTGTACCTGATACATGCATTTACAGTGTGGAACATACAATGAAACCTCTGATAGTGAATTATCTAAGTAAATCACCTCTATTAGTGAACTTTCTGTTTGCCCCTACTCACTCCCAATAGAAAACGTATGGCCTATTACTGTTAAACAACTTCCAAACAGCCCGTGACTTGTGAACTGATAGCCATGCTCCAAACTGTTCTTACTTCGGAGGTTCTACTTTATTGATTTTATATGCACATGTCTAAAGAAATCTAGGGATTTCATCTGACCCCAGCATCAGTTGGGCATCACCTCCTACAAATACATAAACTGTGCAATCCTGTGCCCATGCATCACAGCCCCACTAACTGGCCTTTATTAATATTATATTTGTGCCGTTTCTACAACATCATTCAATGTGAGCCAAAAATATAGATGACGACAATATACAACATGATATTGTAATATGTTTGTTCTGCATGAACAATCCCAAATCAGATGTCCAGAAATTCCACTCATCAATAGACACATCCTGCTGTGATCCCAGACATGAATTGGTTGCTGCTGTCCTGGAGCAATCCCAGATGCTGCCACTGTCTTAATGTGACATACTTTCTCTAAAGATAACATTAAAAAACCAACTAAAATAGACCAAAATGAGTATAAATTTCATTTACTCGCAAGCGGATATAATCCACAACTTGAAGCCTCACACAAGCTTCACAAACTTCATTGTAACAGGACTACACACCATCTCAATAAAACTCAGTTGCTCTAGCTCAATAATCTAAAACAACACAACCATGTTGTAAACTCAACCATACCAAAAACAACAACAACAACAAAAAATAAAAATAAAAAACAAAACAAAAAAAAACATCAACAACATGGCACCCTAAATATATCATGTTGAAGTACAAATCATTAAAAACACAAAGAAAAAAAATAATAATAAACAGACGAACAACTTTAAAGAATGTGTATGGGTGGATCAATGTTTTAATATGCAAGCATTTGTTTGAGTGCTAAAGGTTTAGTTGCCAGCCATAGGCAATTCCCAGATATATTATCTTGAAGTACTAATTGTTCAGGACCCAGCGTCTCCTGACCAGGAATGACCATCTCAAGCCTACGAACAATACGTCAGCACAATATATTGTCATTCTCTTTTCTCATTATATTGTATTCTAGCCACCCTTTACCATACTATGAACTAATCATATTCATACATTTCCCATTGACTGTATCAACACCCTATTGTCATATAAGTGTAATGTAAACTGCATGTAATTTAAGTGATATCAATTGAGACCAATATTTAACTTTGATTGGGGTCGAGGGCGCACAACTCTCACAGCCACCACTGCTTACAGCCTCCTGCAATCCGCAATAACTTGCGACGTAGGCATACTGTAGGGTAGCGCTCGTGTGCTGCAGACTCTGAGAAAGGAAGAGTTTCTCTCGCCGGTGTCACTCTGGTCCTTCGAACAACACTGTTCGGCTGCTTGACCATTTTGCGTCGCTCACAAAGCTCGCTGAACAGTTGCGCTCGAATAAGCGACTACACGGGTGGCAGACACTACTAGTCCGCCACACTAATTGTAATACAGTGTAATATTATCTGTCATTGCACCATCTCAGTATTGTAGTCAATGGAAGATTTAATTAATTTAATTCATAGGCATGTTGGTAGGTGTGGTCCGTCATCGGAATGTTGGGAACTATATTAAGGAGGGAGGGGAGGTAGGGGGTGGGGAGAGAGAGGGGGAAGTGTGGTAAGAGATTTTCAAAATTTGCACTGCCCTGACTTTATTTGCTAGTTGATTAGAATTTACCCTTTCAACCACACCACTCAACACTTCCTGGCCAGTGCTTTAGTAGTGAGTGGTGTGGTGAGGATATACGAGCAAGGGGCCCCACGTGTAGAGCAAACGACAGCGCACGCGTTCAGGTGAGGAACTAGAGAGAGAGCGTTGCAATTCCCCACCCACCCAAACCTTATTTGATAAATAGGAGAGGGGGAAGGGATCCTTATTATTTATTTATTATTATTATTCTAACCTCCGGTAAACAGCTAGCCTGCTTATCGTGAAAACGTGGATGCTGGAATTAAAGGGGCTTGTCCCTCCCCATTAATTATGCCCCAGTCAGCCCAAGCTGATTAGGGGGTGGGGTTTCCGGCCCCGCCTGTGCCAAACGATCGATGGGGTGAGAGTTGATGGATGACAGGTAAGTAGGCATGCATAATTAATGGCATAAGATGGTTCATGGCCAGGGCATAGGGAACTGGCAGTGAACTTGGGAGTTATAGGGTACATGCTGCAGGATTAATAAGAATCTAGTACCAAGTCCCCCCCCCCCCCCTCCCCCCCCCCCCCCCCCCCCAATGAATAATAATAACAAGAATAAATAATAACAACAAAAAACAATAAAAATAGTAATAATAACAACAACACCAATAATAAATAAATAAATAAAATTAATAAGTAGCACGGCACTTAATATAACATGTTCCGCAAATTAGGAATGCATAAACTTTTATCTCTTATATTTTCTACCACTTGGTTTAGTTACATCATTTTCCCTCTCCTGCTCTCTTTCTTCTTGAGCTCTTCTTCAAGAGTAATGGATTCCCTTCTCCTTCGTCTGTAATTCTTCCTGATTCTCAGTCTCACTGTACTTCAATTCATGATTGTGGACTTTGCCTTCCCTGTTGAATCCTCACTTGTTCTTAGCTACACACAAGTCGTCATTTCCTTAATAAAGACTATACAGCTTTATAGCTGGTTGATTTGTGACTGTACATTTTCTTTACTTTGTTTTGCGTAGTGTGGTTAGTTGTGTAGTAGCTAGTTTAGCCAAACATTTCCTGTGCGTATATTTGTTAGTCTGGGCATGCGCGTGAACTTGTATTAAAACTGAGTGCACGCATGTCTGTATTGCCTTTTGTGACTTAACTACTTTTTATCTAATCACAAGAAGTGGTCTCTGGTTTAACTGGGAGGGATTCAGGCTGCCTAGCTACCTGTCCGTCCTGCAAAGGTTGCCAGAGCTGTCCAGAGGACTGGTGGCAGGGACTTAACTGAATCTCGGGCCTGACCTCGGCTGAGCCTCGACTCCGCACAGCCTACCAACGACCCGTAGAATTCTATCCCCCCCCCCACAGTTGGTGGCAGCGGTGCTTCTCTACGCCCTAGACAGCGCAGCAGAAGTCAGCCGACTTGGCTACTAACTTTCTTTGTTTTTGTGTGTTTTCTATTTAAAGTGCGCTACACGTGGTGCGATTTTTGTCTGATTTTTGTTGTATGTTTTGTTCTGTTTGTTCTTGCAGGCTGCTGAAGTCTCCGAAGTTCGGACCTAGAGTGGATGTGTGAGAGGGCACAGCTGTCGGGCGTGCAAGCGAGTTAAGCATCAGGCCTTGCAGCGGATCATAGTAGTGGTGAGACCGTTAGCACGGGGAGTGGTAGTAGTAGTTTGTCCAGAGAGACTAGTGTAGCGGTATTGAGTAGTACAAGTGAGAATTCAGAGAGACGTGATCGCTCAGAGTTGAGTAGAGAGAGCGACGACAGGGTTACAGTAATACAAGAAATGGATGAGTTAGATGATTTGATTGAAGGTGGGGATCAGAATGAATAAGTGGAGAGTGAAGTGCGTGATAGAGGCACTGGACAAAGAGATACTTATGAGGGTGATAGAGGCTTGGGAAGTGACAGTCAGCCGTGATAGAGTGAGTACAAGAAGGGAAGAGAGATCAACAGGAAGAGTGGGCAGTGATAATGAAGAGGATGAGGACAATGGAGTTTTATCAAATAGTGAGATGCGCAGAATGTTCAAAGTTTTCATGAGACATACTATGTCAACAGCAGACACTACGACTATGGCGGGATACCAGACGAGGAAGGTGCAGGGGATAGCTCACCATAGGGATGGAGTTGACATTGCAAAGTATATTGCAAAACTGGAGGTTGACCTAAAGGACATTGGGGTATGTCAACATGACTTTAAGGCTATATTGTTTCAGAAGCGTTCCTGTAAGTCCACGTCCCAGATAGTAGCCACAATTGACAGGGACGATTGCACGTACGACGAGTTAAAACAGACATTGATTGACTCGTTGGGATCAGGCAGAACAGGCTTGGGAACAAACTTATTTCCAACTTTCTTGCAGACACAAAACATATGGACCCATTACAAACCTACGTGCACTTAAAGGGACTGATAGATTTGGTAAACATGACAATAGGTGACAGAAAAAATGTCCTTCTTTTCTTTGTGACGGCTATATACAGACATGGGTTGACCTCACAACAACTGCGGTCATGGATAGCAGGGAGATTGTGACTTTTAAGGAGCTCAATAGGCTGGCAATATCCCTGCAAACTACTAACTCTGACATACGTGATAGAGTAAGAGATGGTAGACGTATTAATATCATGGTAGTATTAAGGGTGGAGACCCATCTGGCCCACGCATTTTCCTTAAAAATTGATGCTGGAAAAAAAAAACTTCAAGCAACGGTGGCAATTCTTTAAGGGTGGCCGCACACCACCTACGCAATTTTTTGTTGATGGTTGCTATGCACGATTACTACTATTGTATACTTACAGGGGCTTCTCCACTACAACACAAGGACAAAGTACCTGCCGAAGGAGCCGCTCACTAATTTTAGAGCGAATCTGGAGGAAATATCGGGGCCTGGTTATAAAACTTTGTAGCACTTTTTTGGAGCGGTGCGATAAATTGGAGCTCCGCAATTTGGTGCACTACTAGCCGAGCCGATACTCTACTGCAACATAACGAGTTCTTATCCATTTCAATATTACTTTATGATTTATTCGCAATTTTTTCTATTTATAAGATATTGAAAAATTCTCGTTATGGTGCAGTTCATTTTTTTTTGGTTTACCCGTGTGTAAAATTTTTGTGTCGTTCTCATTATTAGATTCCAAGAAAAACTCATACAAAATTTGGAACTTTAATTCCACTCGCAATTCTTAAGAAATAGCCCCACCCCCATATCTCGTACTACGAGTACGCGAGCAATTTTTTTTTCAATTAGTTTGTATTGGTTCTAAAAAGAGCCCGCCTATATCAAGAGTAAACAAACATCAATACAACAATAACAAGAGAGTCAGAAGAGAGAGCAGTTTATTGGAGATAGCCATAGGTGAAGGTATTAGATCTGCGCAGCTTGGGAAGTCTTCGCTCCGCAGAAATCGAGCCTGGTATATCCATCCGCTTGAGTTCAGGTGCGCAGAGTCCGGAGAACGGCTACAGGAGGAGAGGCAGCCTGGTGCACCTTGCTGCGTGAGCTCAGACGACGTATGGAGAGTTGCTGTAAACGGATATGAGACAACAAGAAGCTAAACTAAAACACCACAACTTCGCAAAGTATACTTCTGCTACTACTGCGCGATAGTTTCTGCTCGCGTATTATCAAATAGTGGGGTATTGGCGGGGAATAAATTAATGTCCGGATCTACAGGCAGTGCGCGTTGCTATGTGTGGCCACCCTTAACATGCTGAATTTATTTAGGGTGATAAGGTCTCTCTGCACACCAAAATTCAGACCATTTGCATCTTTGTAAGCCCAGTTAGGAGCGATTTACTTCTGCGGACATTTCGTGTTGTTTCTCCGCAACCGTCCAAGCTTTTCTGCCGATTCAAGACTCTACGGCTTCCTCCCATTATATTCCCGCTTCCTACGTTTAGTTTTTAGCTATAGCAACTTTACTTTTCTAAATATCCGACCACTAAGGTCAACTTTGCTTCCTGGCACGCTATCAAGAAAATCTAAACGTAGGCCTGTTCACCTTACGTCACCGAATTACTGTTCCAAGTTTAGACTGCATCCCGTGACCCCTTATAGCTCAAAAATACTTGTCGCAAATTCACCCTCTTTGCAGGCGGCCGCGAACTGCGGCTGGGTCAAAACGAAGTGCGCGTGAAACTATAACGCCGCCCCCCCCCCTCGGCCCGGATGTTGCATTTTGCGCCCCGCCCACCAAAGGTGCACTCCGCTTCAGCTGCTTTTTAGTGAGAAGAACGGCTACGGTGCTGTTGAAGAATCATCTACGGTGCTGTTGAAGAAGCACCCAGCTTGTTAGATTTCGATACTAAGCTGGGAGGGGTCCTGCAGTGGATTTATACAGTACCCCGTTCAGGCGATACTAGCACGTCTGCCTTACCGACGCACAGGTAAGCGAATTAGCTAGTAATGTAAGGATTTGAAGAAATAGCCCACTGATTATGTGTGCGAACATTTTAGGTGAAACCTTCTGTGAGGTAGTGGCTCTGAAAAGAGCCGGGTTGGAAAAAAAGGACTCATTTTCTTTGGCTGTATTTGAAGTGCTTGGACAGTTTCTCCTGGAGGGGTTTGCTGTTAATTCCTCTATCCTTCAGAATTCGTACAAATTCTTCTCGGTCCTTGCATTCAGATTTGAGCAGTTCCAAGTCTCCATAGCTCAATCCAACCCTGGTCCAGAAGTCTGGAGTCGTATGGCTGAATTATCACAAACTGAGGGAGACTGGACACATCAAACACCAAACCATTCTGTTGAGCGATAGCTGAAAGCTTCTCAACTAACTCTTGAAGTGCTTCCTGCGGAGCTGGGGAAACTTCAGTGGAACTCACAACTGGATGAGAAGAGACAGGAGGAGAATTGTGGTCATCATGTGACTAGGTAGTGAGATCATTTAGAACTTGAGATGGATTAAAAAATGCTAGAGGGTGTGATTCACATGGTGGAGCAGTAGGAGTGGACACTAAATCTTGAGAAAGTGAATCAGGGAGCACTTCTGATGATGACTCCTGCCGAAGAGAGGGCGTGACATCATGACCAGTAAAGGAAGGATCATCAAGAGTATCAGTGGAAGCCCCACCTATTGCTGGGACTTGCTCCAATCCTATGTCTATACAATATATATATATATATATATATATTATGTATGTATATATTTTTTTAATATTATATTTATTTACTTATTTCTTACTTCTTCTCAAAGCACATTTCATTTTCCTCATTTCTGTGGCTGCACTAATAGCCCTCTTCCTTTTCCTGGAAGGCATGATTATAGTTTGCTGTTGAAGCTGGTTGTAACAACAATGTGGTCAAAGCTAACCCACCAGTAAGGCTACTGAGGTTAGGGACTCTCGAGATTTTTGCCCCGCTTTGCGCGCTAATATATCAAGCGGTGGTTATGCTTGCGAGATGCATGCGGAGCCAGGTGAGGGTGGTAGATTTTCGTGGTTGATAGCACTTAACACTTCCCACAGCCTTACCAACGGTTGCTATGGGTCTCCTCCCTTAAGTGCTTTAAATGCCAGGGCTATGGGCATCGTTCTTTCGAGTGCAGGACTGGTAGAGTTGAGGTAAAGAGTAATGTTGTTTGCTATTCATGCAATCAGAACGGGTACAAGTCAAATGAATGCCCGACCAAGACTGAGAAGCAGTCTTCCAAGCATGCCACTAAGACTGATTCTGCACCTAAGAGTCTGACTATAAAGCCAGGCTCCAGGCATCGAAATGCTAATATGGTGGCAAATGGCACTGATTATCCCTTGATAGATGGGAAAGTGAATGGTCTTGCATGTAAGTTCGCCCCTGACACTGGAGCTCAAATAACAGTGGTGCCAGATAATTTGGTCTTCCAGGATCAGGTCCTGGAGGATACTGTGGTCCTTAGATTCGGGAATGGGGAACTGGAACGTTTCCCAATGGCAGAAGTAGAGTTGCAAGCTGAGAGTGAGCCATATAGGAGGAAAGTAGCGGTGGCTCCAGTTGACATGCTTAGAGGTACTGTTTTGTATTCCGTGCTCATGGATGTTGCCATGGCACATAAGCTCCTTCGAGATGCTGCTGGCGTCTCTTTGACAATGGCAGGGCACTCCAGTGATACCCCGGACATCTCGACATCCACTCAGGTGGATGCAGGTTTAGCTCAGGGTGCTAACGAGGTAATTAATGAGGCTTTGATTGCATTCCCTGAGCGTACCGAGGAGCTGGAAGTTAACTGTGAATGGATGGCTTCGCTGGCTCAGCAGACCGAAATTGAGAGGAACAGAGACTTGGTACCCCCAGTCTCGCTGTTGGCGGATGCCCCAACAGTTGAGCAAGGGATCTCTCAACAAGGCCCTGATGAGCCAGTTGGTCTGACAGGTTCTCAGGCAGGTGAAGCGAATAGTGTAGAAGCTGAAGTTATTGTTGGTAATGAGTATGTGACTAGTGGAGAGGAAATTGAGTTGGAATGCTTAGGGTGTCCGACCTTGGTTGATGAATCTGATGTGAAGTTGTTGAAGAAGGAGGTGATGGAGGATGACAGTTTGAAGAGTTGTAGGGAATTAGGAGACATAAAGAGGAATGGATATGTGTGGAAGGATGGGTTGTTATTTCACGAAATGGTAGATGAGACTGACCAAACCCTCTGTCGGCTGGTGCTTCCACGGCCCAGAAGACAGAAGATATTGAGGCTTGCGCATGACCATTCTGGTCATGTGGGTGTAAAGAAAGTTAAGGCGTCTCTTGAATGCTAGGTTTACATGGCCAGGTATGGGGAAGGATATGTGTGAGTTCGTCCAGTCATGTGATCAGTGTGCCAGACTTAACAAATCAGACAACAGGACAACCAGGATGTGTGAGCGGCCAATAGTTACGGAGCCGTTCGAGTTTGTGGCGGTGGACATTGTTGGTTCACTGCCGAAAGCCAAAGGTGGTGTGCAGTACATTCTGTCCTTTGTGTGCATGGCCACCAGGTGGCCTGAAGGTGTGCCTATGAGAACAGGTTCGGCTTCCGAGGTAGCGGAGGGGCTAGTATCCATCTTCTCCCGTACTGGTTTTCCCCTGAGAATGCTCTCAGATCGAGGCAGTGTGTTCCTTGGAAAAGTCACAAAGAGACTATGTGAGATCCTTGGAGTGGATACGATACACACATCACCTTATAGGCCACAGGGAAACGGTGTGTTAGAGAGACTGCATGGAACTCTCAAGCCAATGTTGGCGAAAGCAGTTGATAGTAGTTTAGATTGGTCAACGTTCTTGCCCATGGCACTGTTCGCTATTAGACAGGTTGCCAATAGAGATACAGGCTATTTTTCCCCATGACCTAGTCTTTGGCAGAAGGATGAGAGGGCCCCTTGACATAGTGTACGCGGGCTGGGTAGAGGACTGCTATAGTGACTGTGACATGAGCTCGTGGGTTGAGAAGTTGCAAGAGAGACTGAAGACGCTGAGTGAATTATCTGTTGTGTGTGAGGCTGAATCTAGTGCTAGTAGAGCGAAGAAGTTTAATAAGAACAAATCTGAACGTGAGCTGGTAGTTGGTAGTGAAGTGTTACTTAGAGTTCCAGGTCTTCATGGTGCGCTCCAAGCTTCGTGGGAAGGGCCATATAAAGTAACGGAAAAATTATCAGAGTGAATTACCATGTGTGCAAGGGTGAGGGACGTCCTGAGAGGATTGTCCACATTAACAACACTAAGACGTACAAACCACGTGTTGCCAGTGTGAACAGTGTATGCATAGTGACAGATGATAATACCGAGATGTCGGAGATGTGGGATAACAAGGGTGTATTGTGTGACGAGAAGTGTGATGGTTATGATGAAGGTGAATTACAGGTAGTGCTACAGAGGGTGTCTGACTGCTTTTCCGAGAAACCGGGCTTGTGCAAGGTGGGTTTGTGTGTGATTGCTGTTCAGGAAGGAAGTGCAGTTGTAAACCTGCCTCCTCGTCAAGTGCCCATGAGCATCCGACAAGCTGTCGGTGATGAGATTCAAAAGTTGCTTGCCCACGGCATTATTGTAGAAAGTGATGCTGAGTGGTCAAGCCCAGTGGTTCCTGTTAGGAAAAAAGAAGGTTCTATTCGTTTGTGTGTAGACTTCCGAGAACTAAACACCATAACCCCATTGCGTAGGTTTTGGTTACCATCTCTACAAGAGATTCTAGACAAAGTTGGTTCTAGCAGAGTTTTGTCAAAGTTAGACCTCACGTCTGGCTTTCACCAGATTGAGGTAGCTCCTGCAAGTCAGGATTTGACGTCGTTTAGTTGCCCGGCTGGCAAATTCAAGTACGTCCGTATGCCATTCGGACTCAAGAATGCACCTGCCATCTTTCAGGCTGTCGTTGAGCAGGTGCTGGCTCCGGTGGCCAGAGTGGCTTCAAATTACATAGATGACGTGGTTGTATTTAGTCGTTCTTGGGATGATCATTTGAAGGATTTACAAGAGGTTATAGAGTGTTTGGGTAAGGCAAGATTGACAATAAAGAGAAAGAAGTGTTTTGGGAGGAGCTATATGAGCTACTTAAGACATCAGGTTGGATGTGGGAGAGTCGCAGTCCCTGAGTCGAGAGTTTGGGATATGGCAGAGTTCAGACGCCCGATTACGAAGAAGCAGTTACGCTCCTTTCCAGGGAGTGTGGGATATTACCGCAAGTTTGTGGAGGGCTTTGCTCGTCTCTCTGCTCTCCTGACCCCAGCTGTTGCTCTCTCCTCTCCACTTCGGGTCATCTGGACTGAGGAGTGGATGCAGCATTTCGTTTGTTGCGTGAGTCTTTGTGTGCTCGTGTTGTTTTATTTGTGCCTGTGTGTGGTGATGTTTTTGTATTGTATACTGACGCTTCTGGTGGAGGTGTGGGAGCATGTTTACATGTACTTAGAGAGGACGAACTTCCAGTGGCATTTTTCAGTCGACAACTTCGTGGGGCGGAGCATCACTACTCGGTGACTGAGCTCGAGAGTCTAGCAATAGTGGCGTCCCTGATCCATTTCGAATATTACCTGTACTATGTGCCAGTGACAGTGTACACTGACCACAAGGCCTGTGCCTCACTCCTAACAAGCTCCCATCTCAACAGGAGCCTAATGCGTTTGGCGCTTAAGATTCAGGATCGTGCAGTGGACATTCGCTATCGTCCAGGACGTTGCAATGGCAATGCGGATGGTCTCAGCCGCCAGGACTGGTGCGAGGATGACGTTGCGGAGCCCTGTCCTGGTGTGGTTGATCAGACTGGCCCATCTGGCCAGGTCTTAGCAGGGGGGTCTGTAGGACTGGCCTCAGCAGACAGAGACAGAGAAGCAGAGAGAAGGAAAGAAAGAAATAGAAGTAAAAGAAAGAAGAAGGATGAATAAAGACTATACAGCTTTATAGCTGGTTGATTTGTGACTGTACATTTTCTTTACTTTGTTTTGCGTAGTGTGGTTAGTTGTGTAGTAGCTAGTTTAGCCAAACATTTCCTGTGCGTATATTTGTTAGTCTGGGCATGCGCGTGAACTTGTATTAAAACTGAGTGCACGTATGCCTGTATTGCCTTTTGTGACTTAACTACTTTTTATCTAATCACAAGAAGTGGTCTCTGGTTTAACTGGGAGGGATTCAGGCTGCCTAGCTACCTGTCCGTCCTGCAAAGGTTGCCAGAGCTGTCCAGAGGACTGGTGGCAGCGACTTAACTGAATCTCGGGCCTGACCTCAGCTGAGCCTCGACTCCGCACAGCCGACCAGCGACCCGTAGAATTCTACCCCCCCCCCCCACAACTGACCCAGCTCAGTCCAGTTCAGTTGTGGTTGTTTTTCAGTTGTTGCAGTTGTGGTTCAAGTCCCTCTGCTATACAGTTCTTCAACTCTTCTAGCCATTATCCTGGAACTCTTCTTCATTGCATATTTTTCTTGAATACTATTCAACCTTCTATTCATTTACTCATCGTTGTATTATCATCCGACTTCAATTCAATATAATTTCATAACCTATCTACTTTGATTGCCTGGGGTGTTGTTTAACTTTACTCTAGGCTAGCCTACAGCGGAACATTTGCGCAGGAAGCGACATTCCCAGTGCAGTGTTCGGTTCCTTCAAGGGCGAGTTGTGTTGCTTGTACTGAGTAACCAGCCGCTACGCTTAATTGCGCAACTAGATCATTCAAGTATAATAGTCTGCAGAGAAGAGCTAAAAATTCAGACTTACTTTTTTTAACGGCATTTTAGCTGAAGCTCAATTTCCGACAATCTCAGAGTTGCTACAGGTTCTGACAGAGTGCACGGTTTATTCACCTTCTAGTCGCTGTATTCTGACAGAGTGCACGGTTTATTCACCTTCTAGTCGCTGTATTCTGACAGAGTGCACGGTTTATTCACCTTCTAGTCGCTGTATTCTGACTGAGTGCACGGTTTATTCACCTTCTAGTCGCTGTATTCTGACAGAGTACATGGTTTATTCACCTTCTAGTTGCTGTATTCTGACAGAGTGCATGGTTTATTCACCTTCTAGTTGCTGTATTCTGACAGAGTGCATGGTTTATTCACCTTCTAGTCGCTGTATTCTGACAGAGTGCATGGTTTATTCACCTTCTAGTCGCTGTATTCTGACAGAGTACATGGTTTATTCACCTTCTAGTTGCTGTATTCTGACAGAGTACATGGTTTATTCACCTTCTAGTCGCTGTATTCTGACAGAGTGCATGGTTTATTCACCTTCTAGTCGCTGTATTCTGACAGAGTACATGGTTTATTCACCTTCTAGTCGCTGTATTCTGACAGAGTGCATGGTTTATTCACCTTCTAGTCGCTGTATTCTGACAGAGTGCATGGTTTATTCACCTTCTAGTCGCTGTATTCTGACAGAGTGCATGGTTTATTCACCTTCTAGTTGCTGTATTCTGACAGAGTGCATGGTTTATTCACCTTCTAGTTGCTGTATTCTGACAGAGTGCATGGTTTATTCACCTTCTAGTCGCTGTATTCTGACAGAGTGCATGGTTTATTCACCTTCTAGTTGCTGTATTCTGACAGAGTGCATGGTTTATTCACCTTCTAGTTGCTGTATTCTGACAGAGTGCATGGTTTATTCACCTTCTAGTCGCTGTATTCTGACAGAGTGCATGGTTTATTCACCTTCTAGTTGCTGTATTCTGACAGAGTGCATGGTTTATTCACCTTCTAGTTGCTGTATTCTGACAGAGTGCATGGTTTATTCACCTTCTAGTTGCTGTATTCTGACAGAGTGCACGGTTTATTCACCTTCTAGTCGCTGTATTCTGACAGAGTGCACGGTTTATTCACCTTCTAGTCGCTGTATTCTGACAGAGTGCATGGTTTATTCACCTTCTAGTCGCTGTATTCTGACAGAGTACATGGTTTATTCACCTTCTAGTCGCTGTATTCTGACAGAGTGCATGGTTTATTCACCTTCTAGTTGCTGTATTCTGACAGAGTACATGGTTTATTCACCTTCTAGTCGCTGTATTCTGACAGAGTGCATGGTTTATTCACCTTCTAGTCGCTGTATTCTGACAGAGTGCATGGTTTATTCACCTTCTAGTCGCTGTATTCTGACAGAGTACATGGTTTATTCACCTTCTAGTTGCTGTATTCTGACAGAGTGCATGGTTTATTCACCTTCTAGTTGCTGTATTCTGACAGAGTGCATGGTTTATTCACCTTCTAGTCGCTGTATTCTGACAGAGTGCATGGTTTATTCACCTTCTAGTTGCTGTATTCTGACAGAGTGCATGGTTTATTCACCTTCTAGTTGCTGTATTCTGACAGAGTGCAAGGTTTATTCACCTTCTAGTTGCTGTATTCTGACAGAGTGCACGGTTTATTCACCTTCTAGTCGCTGTATTCTGACAGAGTGCACGGTTTATTCACCTTCTAGTCGCTGTATTCTGACAGAG
>WLWD01003262.1_pt1 | contig 21637 bp, 12 predicted proteins | sample 6712731 | NCBI WGS metagenome assembly WLWD01 (sample SAMN12718690, study PRJNA576275) | sponge metagenome | isolation source: marine sponge | host: Mycale hentscheli | place: New Zealand: South Island, Marlborough, Capsize Point | collected 2014-11-01
GAAGTAGATGGAGAGATTTTGGAAATATCAAAAGAAGTACCTCAAAGTGATCCAGTGCATGAATTATTTAATCCAAAAGATCCAAAAAGTATTGGTAAGCATTACACAAGATAGAATATATGTTTCTTCTCTAAAGTCTTCTTCTACCTTGTAATTAAAGTTGGACCGTGTGTCAACTGCAGTTAAAAAGCATTTCAAATAATTTTCTATTTCATGTTTGCAAATTCCCATAAGATTGTAGTCATATTTATACTGTAGAAAACATCTCTCTATTACCTTATAGTGTACTAGCATTGTTATAAGAAAATGTTTTAATTGTTTAATATACATATATACTGGTAATAATACTAGTTCCAAATAGTTATCTTTTTGCACCACACTTGATAGGCTTTCCAAGTATTAAATGTACTTTTTAATTTTTATTATGTGTCTTACTCTACAGATCAATCTGATATTGATCTACGTTATGCGCTAGCTAACCTTGTGGCAGTAATATTTGGAAGCCCACGTGAATCTTGTCATCTTTGGTATCATATGTTTTCTGCAACGCAACTGGAAAATACCTACTTGACAGGATTTATGGTAATGTTATTTTAATAATTACTTGGTATAATAAATATTTTTAACTTACCTTTGATCTGCTTTATGTAATCAAAATAATTCAATTGCTTATAGCTTACTATTATAGCAAAAAAAAATTATTTATATTTTTTTTCTCAGCTTCTTTTATTCATTAGATAAATTCTTTCTCTTTTGTTTGTTGTCAAACTATGGTTGTGGCACTAGTCGTTAAGCAAGTGGTCCTGAAGTTGATCAACGGTGGCAGCCAAACATTTTAAATTCTGTATTGTTAAAAAAAAAAAGCTGTTAAAGAGAAAGAACACACACACACATATACTGTATAATATAATATTATTAAATTATGTACTAGTGATGTGCTTCAGCACAAATGGCGAGCATTGTGCACCAAAATTTGTATAAGGTAGAACTTGTGTACACTAAAGTAACAATAAGGTTACATTCATTTATTTTGCCTGAAGTTAATGTCTTTGTAGATCCTGTTTGCCAAGTTTTGGAAGGCATCATTCAGTCGATTTAGTCCTAGCTACAAGTAGCTATGTAGCCAATGGCTATAGCTGTGATAGCTTCAATTAGCTAAATTACCTGTCTTCCTGAGAAAAAGCACTCCAGTTGCTAAAAACGGGCGAGTTTTTAAATGACATATGGTAAGGGGTTTAAATACCATATGGTAAAGGACTTCAATGCCATAGTAGCTACTCTTTCTGCAACTATTTGACTTGGAAAAAAAAACAATAACAAAAACAACAACATACATTTCTAAGGATTATTGCACAGTTTATAATCTTACCCCAAATGGTGACTTTCTTACTACTGCAGCAGCTGAAAAATCGATGTAAAGGCAGGTAATTTGGTATTTGTTTATGTTGTGCTATTCTTTAGCTTAGCAGTAGCTGTAACTCTCTACACTTTCACACACACACACACTTGTTCACTGAATATGCCAACGCAACACTTACTTTTTTATTTAACTATAGGACAATGGATTTTCAAGTAAGAACACTACTGTTGCCTAGGGTTAGAGCTATGACAAACAGTGCATTAGCCAAGATAACTTACCACCACTGCTAATTCGAATAGAAAATCGTAAGTTTGCAAAACATCAATGTGTTTGCAAAAATCAAGTATGGCAAACACAACCTAATTCAAAGGGGTAAACAAATTGATGATGCCAGTAAAGGTCGCTAAACCAAAGGATTCCATTTAGTGGTATATGGAGATGGGGTCAACCACCAAACAAACAAAATAATGCAAGGGTCAAAGTACTAAATGACATATGTATGTCCACACATACAAACAAATATCCCTGATTTTCAATTTGACACCATTGTATAGTGCACAAGCAAGTGTGCAATATGGAGTGATATTTCAAGAGCACATGTAAGCATTTTCATCAAGAGTCAAAGGCAAGTGATAATACAGTTAAAAATGGGGAGTTTGGAGAACTTAGTTTGGTGTTAAATAGGAGGTGCTACCTGAACACCCCAGTTTAAAGCTTCATATTGCCTCCGTAGTTAGTCATCACATGAAGATATTTTAAATGAAGAAACTAAAGGATATAAGCTATTAATTATACATGCTCATTGGGTATATAATATATTGATGTGTAAGTTATAAGAGCTCAAAGTGGGTTGTTCAGACAGTGCCTCCTGATAAACACCTTGTGAGGTGTTATTTAAACAACCCGTTTTAACAGAGTACAAACGTGAAAATGAATGTTATACAAATATTGTACAACAAGGGTAATAAATGTGTCCAGGCCTAGACGTCTGGAGTGATGCGGCGCTATCTGCAGGCAGCTACACCTTCGAACGTGAACATTACATAGTGTCATTTCTATGTCCCCCTCCCACTTTTTATTTATCATGTGTGCTTTGCTCATGTGTTGGTCATTCTCTCGCACTTGTTTTTTGTATTATTCTTTGTTGGATGTCAATTGCAGCATTCTATATCATAAAACATTGAGCGCTTGTGCAGTGCAGAAATACTCAGGAAAACTATCTAATAATAGCAAATTTTTCTCATTCTAATAGCCTATAATATTGTTAATTAAAACTTAACCCGATGTTTTGACTTCTTGCCGAAGTCCTCTTCGGGGGTCAACTGAGGTCGAACCCTCCATGATGATATACTAACACCATGTAAACAGCAAGATTTCTGAAGGGTAGCTTTATACTGTTTATTTAATCCTGGAGGGTGATTTGCACGCAGCGTGGACAGCCAACCTCATGGAAGCTTTAAACCTATGTCTCTATTAAACTTGTTGTTGTCAGGTGTCATCTGTATGTGTAAAGCTTCCTTGATCTTCAACTCACGATTCTTACTGGCTCTGTCTATAACTCTTTCCTCTTCCCATTTAATGTGGTGATGCTGCTGCCAAGCATGTTCAGCAATGGCTGAAGCCTTCTCGTCATCTCTCTTGGAAGCATCCTGATGTTCTTTCACTCTCTGCTCAAGCCTTCCAGTTGTTTCACCTATATTTATTTTACCACAACTGCAGGGTATACTGTACACTATGGAAGACTCGGTGGTATCTTTGATTAGTAAGATGTGATCTTAGTGTCTTACCAGACTTAGAGACATTAGAGCTTCCAGGATGCTAGCTGTCCATGCTGCATCTCACCCTCCAGAATATAATAAATCCAGAAATCTTGCTGTTTACATTGTGTTATTATATCACCACGGAGAGTTCGACCTCAATTGACCCCTGAAGAGGACTTCGGCAAGAAGTTGAAACATCGGATTAAGTTTTAATTAACAATATTGGCTGTTAGAACAAGAAAAAAATTGCTATTATTATAATTATTTCAGCTGAGAAAGATTGAATAATTAAAACTATCTAATGTTTAATACATGTGTATATATAATAAATATGTATGTGCATATCATTTAATTGTTATATGCAATTATGTTATGAGCAATTATGTTGATACATTATAACTAACTGTAATTATTATCACAGATTGATGGTGTCATCAAAAGAGATGGCTTACAATATGACTGTGGTGTTGAATTCTCACCCGATGGTAAATATGGACGAAAGGAATATACCGATCATGCTTGCAGAGGAACCTACACAATTCAATCATTGTACCTGCTACTTTGGGCTAATTTTGGTGCATTTGTTATTGGTCTTCTTACCCAACCTGATGCTGAATCGAGCATTGGTGTAATTATATCTAAGCATCTGTCACTTAGACATTATTGTATCTCTCAAGTCAAAACTTTATGGTTCTTCATCAGAAACAACTTAAACATTTCAGAAGAAAAGCGGTCTTTATTGATTTTAAATGTCCTCATCAACTTTAGGGAGGTATGACTATTTTGCAGTGGTTGTCCAATGACAATCAAAATTTAATTTTAATTATTTAAATATTACATTAATATTATATTAGGATCTTATGTGCTACTATAATATTATTTTTGAATTATAGGTTATGATGCAAGAAACCAAATATCAAGGAATACTTCGAACCAAAGAGGAAGTAGATGAATATGAAATGATGTGGCATAACAGAGTTTACAAACCAGCAATAGATCAACTAGAACAACAGGTACAATAATAATCAGAGTTGCATAATAGAATTGAATAAATAGGCTACTAAAATTGAGCCAAAAATGAATTGAGTTTGTGACAGCACTCTCTTAGAAGCTTGGCCAGTCTTTACTTTGGCCGAATACTATTTTTTCCCCTCAACATAAATATCCTGTATGTGGCTAATCCTTGAGACCTAAATCTCCACAACTAATCTCCAGAAGTTTGAATTAGTTAATAATAACTTTAAAACTACAAAATATTGCAATGTTCTTGTTTAAGTTATGTTTTCTATCAGGCTAGAGCCAAATTGGTACCACTCATAGAGTCAGAGAATACTACCAAAACCAGGAAACCAAAATGTTCATAATGGTGTCTAATAACTTATGTGAAACAATTTGAATAGATTTCCCTAGAGGAACCCTTGTTGAAAAAGAGGATTGCAAAATTTTGTGTTTTACCAATATATCTTCATCTTCTGCCTGTACCTGCACAATACAGTGTAATACGATGTATAAGAGCATATAATGTAGCAATTGTAACAAAATAGACTGAACTCAACTAAGTTATCAGCAGCAGCAATCCAATGATGTGACAAATGGGATCATGATCTTTCAGTAAACTTTTGTAGCAGTCAATAGACCACAGTAATCTTGTAATCTTGTGAGAGTGTATTAATCAGCTCCCACTTTACCATGTGAATTAGACCACCGACTTGACCCAACCGATGGCTACATAAACTGATGAAAGCTACCTTTGACTGGGTTGTAAATTCCAGCCGTTTGACTCGCCTTCAGAATTAGTTCAAGTGTATACAATTTACGAATAAATATTATTAATAGTAAATTACAAGAACTACATCAAAGGCAGTCGGTGAGCGCAAAACGAACTAGTAGAGGTAGTAACCTTCCAAAATGAGAGATGATACCAATAATAATAGAGAGAGAAAAGTCCAAATCACAAAGTTTAGAGAGAGAACCAACAACTGAACAAGGAAGAGAAAGTAATCAGTGTAAGAGAGTAATTCTAACAGTAATTAGTGTGAGAGACAGAAATACGAATACTAGTGAGTGAATGAAAGCGTGAACTAGTTCAAATGTAAATTAGTATTTATGATCATAAGTTAGTTTTCATGCAGCGGCTTCAACACCACGTGAAGAAGCCACCACAATCTATCACCATACTGGAGTGGGATTTATCAGCAAGATGAAATGGATCAGTTAACTTTATGGTCTATTATTGGAAAAAATCTTCCTTGTTTACTTTTTTTCAATTTTTGATGTTTTTGGCTGAATAAGGAAAATGGATGGGGGTTATCTCATATTTTAAACTTACTCCATTATAATTTATATTGCTGAATTTTTCTCATTGCACAGGCAACACTAGTTAAGTAAACTTTGGCTTGACTTCTCTTCTGACCCTCACTCATTCTTTACATTGGTTTGTCACATTTTTGGCTGCAAGTAGGTTTGTATATAGTGGCTAGTGAGCACTGTCTGGATCTTTCCTTAGTTTCGTAGCCATACACTTGCTAACAAAAGTTTACAGTACATGTTCAAACTTTAGTGAAAGCTACCCAGTCATCCATACACCTTGTATGGATGACTGTGAATTTTTATGCTTTTCGAACACATAATCATGTGAATTATCAGTAATTCTTGACTACCAGTGGCACTGACAACCAACAAGAGGCCTTTTTAGCAGCCCCAATAAACAACGAGGTTTTGAAATTACTTCTGGTAAAGGGTTTTCAACGTCATAGTAACCAGTTGCAGTAACTTTTTTGGACTCGAAAAACAAGCATTTCGCAGGAAGTATCTCACAATTTGGAGCCCAAGTTTCAAGTAAGACTTTTTTAATGCTGTAGTATCACAAGAAGTGGGGTCAAGCCTAAAACACGTGCGTGTTTAAGGGGCATATGTAAAATCCATATATATATATATATTGAACATATACCCGATTTTGCATTGTCCACCCCTAATAGGATCTCGCTCGCTTCACTCACTTGATAACAAAACACACATCCCTGATTTTCAATTGTGTTGCCCCTGTAGTGTCTCACTTCGTTCACCAATAATAATTTAAGAATTCAGGGATTTTTTAATGTGTGTGTATTGGACCTAGAAGTGGCAATAAAAAAAATTAGTACATACATTATTATTGTACATATTCATAACAGTATTTTTTTGTAATGTCACAAATTTATTTTCAATATTTAGTTTGAAAGTCTGTGTAAAGAAGAAAATATCTTGTTCAAAGAATTAAGGTTAGCCTGAGCATGTTGTTAATCCAGAATACCACATTTTCACTGTGATTAAATCGTTCTATATAATATATTATTATATGTATTAAATATTATATTTATAATTATATAATATCAATTTTTTAATTTTCACTGCTATATCGCATTAAGAACATCTCAGTTTTCTGTGCTATCAATGCTTATACTCTAGCCTTAGCAGCTATGAAACCATAATCTTGTGAAGTTCTCTATTATTTCATTGAAGAAGCCCTTCTATTTTAATTCTTCCATTATTTACACTCTTGCTGCCAATTCAGAAGAATTTGTTGCTTTTATTGCCTAGTGGATGAAGTGCAGTGAGATTGCATATAGATCACTGTGATCAATCACATAATGTATGCATTTCAAAGTATACCACAGTTTGGTGGGTTGAAAAATGACAGAGCTATGGTATATATGTATAAATTTATTCCACTCTAGACATTTTCACTATGGTATTTTAGGTACGTGACCCATGAAATAACTCACGTTATTTCACGGTGTTATTTCACCCATGAAATAACTCACGTTATTTCACGGTGTTATTTCACCCATGAAATAACTCACGTTATTTCACGATGTTATTTCATGCTGTATTGAGCAAGCTAATATCCATTAACAGTCCTAGTACAAGCTACAGCAGTGAAGATATCTAGCGTAGTATAAACCACTTATTGGCTTCACCTTATCAAATGTTTCTTACTTTACTTGTGCTATTAATCCCAAATATCACAGTTTCTTGTGCTGTTGTATCTTACTAGCAAGTACCCCGTCACATAGTGGCGCTTGATGTATTGCAAAGTAAGAATGCAGTAGCACAAGTTATCTTGCTCAGTTATCATTCTCTATACATAAGTTTCATTCTCCTGCTCTCTTTTTTCTGAACAATCTGAGCTTTTCTAAATACCCCACCTCTCCTATCTTCAGCTCTTCTTCTTGAGTCATGGAGTCCCCTTTTCCTTTGTCTATTTCTCCTGCTTCTGAATTTCTGTCCTTCTCTTCCGCCTTCCTTTTTTAAACCTATGCCGCATTCCATCATCTATTGCACCCGCTTTTTACAAATAACCAGCACGTTACTGACCTGCCATAAGGTGGCTATGCTTTAACAAACCATGTAAAGCTCATGAATTATTCTTGAATACACATTGTCAGTCGTCGTTGTCGTCGGTTGCCGTCATTGTTACTTACACACAAGCGTATTATTATATAGATACTAGCAAGTACCCTGCCATACAGTCGCACTTGACATAATGCAAAGTAAGAATTGCAGTAGCATAAGTTACTTTTATTCATTGTTATCATTCTCTACCATTGGTTAAGGTTACATCAATTTCCTTCTCCTATCTTTTTTCCTGACTATCTCAGCTTTTCTTATCCCCCACCTTTTCTTTTTTCCACTTTCTCCTTTAGTCATGGAGTCCCTTCTGCCTTTGTCTACTTCTCCTGCTTCTGAATCTTTACATCCTTCTATCATTATTGTGGACTTACCGAAAGTTTTGCCTTCTTTTTCAAACTTTCGCCATCTTTTTTTAAACTTACGCCACCTTTTATTTGACTATTCGATTCCACCAGCTTTGAGTTACAATTAACCATTTCCTTCTTGCCTTCTTTTTCATACTTTCACCTTCTTTTTTCTATTCCATCTTACCTCACCAATTCCACCCGCTTTTTAGTTACAATTATTACAATTATTCGCCTTATAGCCTTCTCATTCTTAATTTACCTTCCTGCTTGAAACCTATGCCGTCTTCCCCTCATCTATTCCTCCACCAACTTTTTCAGTTACAATTTATCACAATCTATTGAACATTGTGACACTTTACCCATTTAGTATAAAGATGATGCTCTACCAATCTGTTGAATACACACACCGTCGTCAGTCGTCGGTGACCTTGTCAACGTAACATTATATAGATATTGTTTTCTCAATTCTACTTAGATTTTTACTAAGTAATGTTTGCTAATACCATCTAAAGTAAATATTTAACTTATAGGAACACAATGAGTGCCAATGCACTTCATCTCAGTGTCAATAAAAAACAGTGGTCTTATTATGTGAGCCATGTTATAGACTTTGCTTAGCTACTGTTTTTCTGACGTTTTTGCTGAAATATGATATAATATCTTTAAACTAACATTATGTGAGTGCTGCTATTATTAGCATTAAAAATGACTGCAATGATGAATCTACAGCATTATGTAAGTAGTCAAATTATTATCTGTTTTAACTATTCTACTATAACCAAGAAATTTTCATTTATTCAGTTTATACATTGAATAGTATTTTTCAACAATTTACAGAAATAAATTAGTAGTGTTTTTAGTAATTACAATATAATTTATGTCATAATTGTATTAACCATCAAAGCATGTTTCAATGGCTAGTGTATATTTTCAAAGTTCAAACTAGAGTATAATAGTCTTGTGAGTGGCAATTTCTAAACTCAGGTATAATTTAGTGTGATGACTTCCAGTATATAAAAATGTAATCTATATTATTGGGAACAATATTGTGTGTATTTTTCTATGTTTTAGGGATTTGGACAAGATTTACCCATACTTTCCTTCAGAACATGATCTTATACATTGCATATTAAATACTGAAAATATTCACCAGGGAAACTTAAGCTTTTTAGCAAGATTTTCACTTGATTGGCAACGTCTAACTATTGGAGAGTCATTACTTCCTGAATTAGTAGAATTTTACTTGTGGTTGCACAAGTCATTTGCTTACCAAAATCAAATTACACATGATATGGCATCATCTGTTGCAATTAAAGATATACTTGATGAAACCCAGCTAAATAAGTTTATCACACTGAAAGAAAAATTTAATCAATATTTAGACCAAATTGGTGGTACAATAGATGCAGTGCCTTGTGCTGAAATGCATCATGGTAATACAATTTTGGAAATATCTGAAAATACTTCATTAATACACTTTTTATCAGGTAATTATGAATAAACACTAGTTAGAAACTAATTTAATGCATGATTATGTTTATATGTATATTTGTGTATGTATGAGTGCATGTGTACAAGTACATTACGCAAACATAAAAAAATTCATGTAATGATTAAAATACATATTAATTAGGAAGTTGAGAAAGTTTCATTCATGTACAAAAATATAATCCATGGTACCTATGCATGTTTTTCTTTTATCTTTTTCAGATTCTAAAGATGGACCAGGAAAAGATGAGCTATTCAAAGTAGCCTCAGACATTATCAATAGACATAATCAAGTGATTGAAAATCTCTACTCATCAAATCAAGCTTATCCAACAGCAAGAAGATTTCCTGAACCTCCATTAATACATCCTACAGAAGTTCATGCTAATATGGTTATATTTGGAGATTTTCAAAGGTCAGTATACATAAACCAAAAACAATGCCAAATTATAGAGAAAAATTCATTCTTTTTCTTTATTGTATATATTTTTTAGATTTCATGGGATTAATTATTTACTACATTTGATAAGGAGTCGCTATTTGCTTAATGTGAATCCAGAAGTTCATCTCTCCTTAAAGAGAAACATATCTGTACCCATTTTTGCCTTGGAAAATCTTCAAGAAGATATCATACAAGAATTTATTTCAGGAAAGCCATTGATTGGGAGTGAAGATCAACTAAGAATTTTTTTCAAATTTAAACATTGTAAAGATTCTACATTTACGAGGTAAAATTAGGATATACATGTATTATATATATATCCATACCCATAGCTACACATAAATGTACCTTAGAGTATTTAATAAGAGAATGTTGTCACCATAAGAATCCTTAGAAAACAGCTAATCATTTGCTCTGATTGACTTTGACTGAGGGGTATCTTAACAATCCAGAGTATTGAGTTTACGTTTGAATGTGGTCAGCAATGCCATTTTTTTCTTGTGCTGTTTTGTTTCAAATGCCACCATGAGAAGTTTGTATAAAAAAAATTAGCCTGAATTTTCTCAATAAAGTAAGATGAGAATCAGTTGGTTAAGTGAATACAAAGAATCTAAAGTTTAGAGCCTGTAGTAGGTTGTTGTATTATTAAATGAGAAATTCACCTTGAACTGCAAGTTCAAGAGACTTTGTTAGTTTAATTTACTATTGTTATAGTGTATAATTATGTATCTATTTTGAAATATTATAGCACAGTTTGTACAGAGTTAGAACTGTCTGAACTTGGTAATCAGCTACCCATGAAGTTAAAAGTTCCAATTACACCTGATCTTATGAAAAATATTAAATTTGAGTTTCATGTAGCAAGTATCAAGTTACTAAATGATATAATGATGGGTTTAATGACTGTCATCAACAACATGATTAAAGTATTAAAAAAAGAACTAATAGAAGATTACGGAAATTTAGAAGCACAAACGGTGGCACTGTTTATGAAGAAAATATTAAGCTTGAAAAAGGAGAGTCAAGTTTTAAATGAAATCGGAATAGAAATTGAAAATACTGGGCAAATGAATTGCTTGGCAAATCTACCACTGCTTAACACTTACACGTTGCTAAGACAGCTATTTGAGTGGGTTAGTGATGGTATTTATGATTTCAAAAACATACCATTTGCTTTTAAAGCTCGAATAAAAGAGGCTGATTCCAAAGTTTTAGAAAGTCTACCTGAAATTTGGGAGGGAACAGCAAATGATCTGATGACTGAAGTGCAAGTGTTAAAAGATGTACTCAAACATCTGGAAGATAACTTGACCAGCATAGTTCATGAAGCCCATGTAAGAAAAATGATTTTAGAATATGTAATTGATGTCTATAAAATTAATAATATTAAGATGATACTGGCTGCACTATTACTTTTATTACAACAGTCACAAAAATAATTTGGGATTAATATGTAAAATTAGCATAAATTTATGAACTGAGAGGCAATATACAAGTATTTTTTATTACTTTAGTTACTAAACAATTTTGTTAATAAAGCTTAATTATTGTCCTATAGAAAAGTTGTGGAATAATTCAAAAGTTATATTAATATAGAGTTCATAATTCCAAGTAACATATATATATATATATATAATGTTCATTTGTACACTGTTTAAAGCTTAATTATTGTCCTATAGAAAAGTTGTGGAATAATTCAAAAGTTATACTAATATAGAGTTCATAATTCCAAGTAACATATATATATATTGTTCATTTGTACACTGTTTAAGCTTAATTATTGTCCTATAAAAAAGTTGTGGAATAATTCAAAAGTTATACAAATACAGAGTTCACAATTCCAAGTAACATATATATATATATACATATATATATAATGTTCATTTGTACACTGTTACTTCTGTTGTAGTAACATTGCAGTTTATCTATGTGAAACAATTGGACTAAGACACAGCACGATTTATCATGATGTTAATTTTATTTTTATATACATCATCATTGTAACTAATTTAAATAAATTACCTTACACATAGAGGTACACTTATTGGTATGTTTGGTTAATAACAAGGCCAAGGTAGTGTATGTTTAAATTTTGTTCTATTTCATGTAGCAATTAATTGATTCAGTAATTTTGTACTATTTATTAAATATGTGCTTATAATTATAGACCTCCATCAAGCAATATTTGTTGACAAATCATCTACTTGACAGTGAAAATGATTATATTGTCAAATACATACCAGATTCTATTCGATTGCAAAACTATGTGGCTTTCCGCATTTCCATTCGAAAGTAAGTTATAATATTCATTACAATTTAGATACACTGTACTAAGCTGCATTTTAAACCATAAGTATACAAACTAATATAAAATTGTGTGATCATTTAAAAAAAAAAATTTGGGATTATTATTTGTTATAGGCTATTGCTACGATTAAAACATGGGATGGAGCAACATCAAAGTGAAGCATTACATCCTGTTAAATATATAAAACATAAATGGATTTCTTATCTACCATTTGAGTGCACAGTACAAAATGAAATTCATGACGGATTTGATACCTCTACATTTTCCGAGGAAGGCTCAAATCATGATCAAGCTAGTGGTCATGATATTTCAGATCTCAACCAATCTCAATCAAGTTTGAGCCCAGTGGAACAACTTTTGAGTTCAAGTCATGCTATGACAACCCCAACAAGTGTAGCACAAGTACGACGTAAGTTTACTGATTTCATAGAAAAATGGAGAGACTTGAGGAGATTATAATAATAAAAAATATTGACAAAATGTACCTGTACTATACACAAAAAGTTATGCTAGATATGCCGCCATGACAGGGTCCCCCAAACCAAGCTTCTCTCAGAATTGGGAATAGAAACTAAACAAATTCCTAATTGATTTGTGCTTGGGAAAACCAATAATCAAGTATATTATAGCAAAATTGCAAACGTCAAATTTTGATGCTAAATACACAGTATGTACAACATAACAATATGTTATATTTTTTCTCTTGATGTATAGGGAGAACATGGTCTAAGTAGATTTCCACGTTGCTATGCCATACAGTCCAGCATTTTTTTGTAACAATGTGACTCCCAGCACTTCTGCAGGGATGAGAGTGGTCTCCAAGCATGCATAGTGGTTTAGAACTAACATCCTTTTTGGTTTCAATTCATATATTATGTAATATCACTATTTCCCCACCGGCAATGCTAGAAGATTTGTGTTCATTGGTACTAGCGATAGTTGTTGTGTGGCCACGTTTTATCTTCTGTGTAGCAATCAGATTATCTGTGTTTAGCCCCACTTTGCGTCCTTGGTGTGGGAAATTGTTCAAAGCTGCCTCTCACTTGTATTGTTTCTATATTCTGAGGTGGCTGCAGATAGCTCTAACTATCCACACTTGCAGCAGCCTTGCAGAAATTAATCCCCATTCTATATTGTGCCTTGCACATTAACTAGTATCACCTCATGTTACCTTCAGAACACTGGATGTTATCTTCCCTTTATTGATAGCTATCTTGTCACCTCTTTTCTGGGATCACTTACCATATAGTTCCTTCTCTGCACTGTGATCCATTGCCCAACATAGCTTTAAGGGATACTCTTCAGGTATACATTTTTTAGCAGCTCATTTACTATTCATGCACATGTCTCCTCAGTATTTGACTCTTCTCTTCATTATTGCTATTGACACCCATGCCTTCATTAGCTTTGTTCTTCCTGTAATCAACCAATTTTTACTTAGCATTTGGATAGATAGTGTTGTTGTTTTTACACACACACACCTCCAGTCCTCTGATATCATAATTTGTTAAAAGACAAGTTGTTTCAGCATTCCCTCTTAGATATCACATTCTGGGATAGAGGAAGAGTAGCACTAATGCATACTTTATATTTTCACTCACCTCTGGTTGACTTTGGTTTTCAGAAGTGTTCGATTGTCTTCATCTCCATTGTTTGACACAACAGTTCCAAGGGTTTTTTTTCAGTAATTGGTATTGAAGTGTTCCATATTGCCTTAGGTGCCTCTTTGCTAAGCTCTACAAATATTATTGACAATTTGGAACTGCAACTAGCATAGACACAGAAGGTCATTGGCTCCTCGTAAAGGTTAACCCAGTTGTCCAGTCATTTTATGGAGAGAAAATAATGCTTCTCAGTCCCAAAGTAATTACTACAAAATGTTATTTTTGTTGTTGTTTTTTTCAGATTGTGGGAATGTTCCAAATCACGTTCAACATACTAAAAATCTACCGAACTCTAACTAATCGAAAGGTATTATTAACCCTCAGCGTGCATGCGCTAGAGGGTTATAGTAGTCGTCCTGTCTGTCCGTTTGTCTCTTTGTCTGTCACACTCTGATTTTGGAGATTACTGATAGTAAAACATTGATTTAATTATGAACTTACTAAGAATGACGATTTAAGCCCTTTTGTCGTGCTACTTTTTGGAATTTCTGGCTGATATTTGAGGAAATGCGAAGGTGTCAGCTTCAAGTAGGTACTAATTTTTGTGGGTAACTCACATCGTAATTACATGAGCAAACAATTTCTTGCTTACTGAGGTAGTTTTGCTTTATATTTGGAAGTTAACGGAGTGCTTGAAGTAGAGTTTCACGTTAAATATATGTACCAGTGAGTGTCTCTGCCTGTTTGTCATCTTTTATGAATACAGTGTTTATGTACCATTTTGATTGCTCGAGTTGTACTGATACCTGATTAGAATAGCCAATAATATATAGTTTTTGGTCTGAGATGATTTTGTGATAGCTAGTAAGTGTATAGTAGCACTGAGAGTTCGCACCTCTGGTACTTCATTTAGGTAGTATCTGCTCACAAGCTCATTAATATTCATGGTATTCAGTTTATTTCACTTTTACCTAAAATTGCTGGTACCATCAAATTCTTAGTTTTTAGCCTTGTACTTGATGCATACACACAAAGCATTATAAAATCCTTCAGTGAAAGTCAATTTAGTAATTCATAATCATTATCTGTCTGCCTGTAGTACATGTATGGATTACTAGTGATGTGCTTGAGCACAAATGGCGAGTGAGCCTAAAGACTATACTATTTTTAGATGAATGATTTTGACTTCTAACACTGAAGCTACGGAAAATAAGGTCGAGTTTTTAAATTACGCATACATGGTAAAGGGATTTCAGTGCCATAGTAACAACTCGCTGCAACTGTTTGAATTGAAGGAAAACAACAACAACAAACAATACACGTTATTTAAACATTTTCTTTGTGATATTCTTTAGCTAAGTTGTGGCTTTAACGCACAATGCTTTGACACAACTGGACATACACCTACACGAGATTTACCTTCGCGGTTAGTCTAGTGGACAATGCATTTCAAGTAAATACTGTTGCGTACGGCTTATAACCAAGACAAAGAGCGCATTGACTTACAACTGCCACTAACTTGAAAAGAAATGGAAGTCCCATATGATTTCACGGTTTAACTGTACCCGCAAAAGAATTCAAAATGGTAGACAATTCAATTTCTGGGGTGATACGGGTACTGATTGATAAACCAGAGGATTGAAGTTTGGGACGGGGTCGACCACAACTAACACAAAAACGAGAGGGTCAAAGTACAAAAATGTCTTACATACATCCTAACGTATATATAAACAAATATCCCCAATTTTCAATTGAGTTACCCCTGATAGTGTCTCGCTCGCTTCGCTCGCTCGCCAATTAACATTCTTGCAGCTAACATTGACTACAGACAGTATGACAGGGTAAACATAGTATTATTTTTTTTGTGCGTCCAGCCCCAATTAGTGACATCCCTTCCACCTTCCTGTTCAATTCTGACTATCGATTAGTAGTAGGCTCTAAGGTGGTGAAATTGGGTGGATTCAGCAGTAAGAGAAACAATTTTTGATGGAACAAATGTTTGCTCTGAAAAAAAAAAAACTTGCACAAACTATATAAAATAAGTTAAACCATAAATTATGGCTTCATCCAAATGATATCTGGTATAATATGTATATTTTAAATCATTTTAGCTACACAGCATCCTTGAAGCATTACTTTTCAATTAGTAAATTTTATTTTGCGGTGCAGGAAAACCAATGAATCCACAACAACTATTCCAGTGGCTTAAAGAGGAGGGTGGAATTGATGAAACTGATGCTGGTATACTTAAAGGTAAGTATTTGCATTAGTGCATAAAAATCTGGCACTATAGTAATATGTATATAGTGTGAATTCATCTATTGTGTTCAGCAGTGGAATGAATTTAGAAGTAAATGTAGTATGGGCAAGTTGTTATCAGAGTTATAAAGTTCTTGTTTAAATAGTTTGTGTACAAGATTTAGGCTGTATAAATTTTTCACCAAAGGGTTATCTAGTCAAGCTTACACACCAAGTTACTGTATGGTGTACATGTAGCTAAACAAATTAATTCCACCAAAATTAAGATAGAATTACTAGCTAAAGAAAATGGTGAAGCTAAGGATGCACTATGTTCCCAAAGGCAATTCAATTCAATTAGTGAGCAAGATTTAAACTGCTATTGTAGAATAATGAGAGAAATTTTTGAGAACACATTGGATTTTTGTAGTGCAAATTATGAAGAAATTTTTTGGCATTTTTAATTCCTTTGGCATTTGATATGTCAAACTATTCAACTTTATTAGGAACTAAAAAAAGGAGACATGAAGTAGTCATGATGAAAGAGTATGCACAGATAACCCTCTGATAGTGAAAGCTCTAAGTAGCAAATCACTTCTATTTAGCAATGTTCTACTTGCCTGCCCCTCGAATAGAAAATGTACAGTATTGTTTATCAACTCAAGACAAGCAAACTCTGACGTGTGAACTGAAAGCCTGGTCCAAAAAATAAAACTGTGACTAGCCTTCATCACTGTTTAATAAATTAATGTACATTACGTAGCGATAACATAGTGCTTGTAAAGGTTGGAAATTAATAATTGTCATTTAATTGTATTGTTTTTAGAAAAAGGAGTTGGTGAACGTTTATTTTTAAAGCTTTCTAAGGAACACTCATTATGTGCTGATCTCAAGGAAGGTACACTGATGATAATAGAAGATCTGCAAATCGAGTTAAAGGACAAAACATAGATTTATATTTCAGACACGCAAATGTAGATAAATTTAGCTGTTTTGAGTAGTTATATCAGTATAGTAGTATCTAGATACATATTATAGTTTCCATGTTTGATATATTTTGCTATAGATAGCTATCCACATTCTGTTTGATATTGTTTCACTTACATTTAGTGGTATTTAGTTATTACCTATTGTATAGACCACATGTTTGATAGTTTTTAATATACAAACACCTTATACTGTTGAATATTGCTTTACTCCCAAGCATTTCTAGTATCATCTAAACTTATGTATATTATAATTAAAAATAAGTTATATGGGATCATAGTAATTGCCCAATTGATCCTGCGGCTTCGTCCTATTCCAGCCCACCAGTTTGCCTACTTATCCTGGGTGCTCATTGTAGTTTTTCTTTTATCCATCTTTTTCACCCTCCTCTATATGCTATCTGGTTCCTTTCCTCCCTCCTGTATCTACCCCCCCCCCCTCCCCCTCAAACCAACCTGCGCTGGTTTTGGGTGGATTGGGCTAGTGCCCCATTTAGTCCTAGTATCAATGGTGGTCAGCGTAAGGCCACTCACCTGAGATAATTTTGAGAAAATGAATAGTAATAAGTGAAAACTCCAGGTAATTAAGGTACAACCTAATTACTCTATCTCTTCTCCTTTCAAAGTGTGTGCAGTTATTATTTTTTACCAAGTCATAGGAGTTCCCACCTGGCATTAACCCCACCTTACTTTTATATAAATGGCTGTGGTTTCATCCTACTCCTGACGGCACCTCCCCACCACCTTGCCTACCCATGCTAGATGCTTGGTGCCAACTTTCCATTGTCCACCCCACTCTCCTTCTTCGCCCTCCTTCTCTATAACGTGATCTGGTTCCTTCTTGTTCTTTCCTGTTACTTCTGTCCTCCCAGCGGCCTAAAGTTCTGTTAGTCAGATCGTCTGCCATTTTGGCCTACTTAGTGTTCAGGGGATGTCATGCTGGTCCCCTGCTTATATTCAAGGATGGCCAGCCAGTATCTCACCAAAGACTTGTTGTGGCTGTAGCCTGGTCCTGGAGTTTGCTGAAGTTCAGACCTCTAATTATGCTGGCCATAGCTTTCAGATAAGAGTGGCCATGAGTGGTGCTAGTTGAATAATAGAGGCATCAGGCATAGATCAGAATTGAACAGAGTGGCACACCCAACCTAAAAAAAACTGATCTGTCCTCAATACCTTTAGATTGATGCAGAGAACTGTTGGGGCAGCTAGGTCATTGACTCCATGTTGATAAAATGCCAAGCAGCAATAGCCCAGCTTATATTAAATATGTGACAGTCTATGGGAAAAGGGGGCACTTCACTCAAACCAAAAAATTGAGTTTTTTATGCTAATAAAAAGCTACAATTTATCTCAACTTAGTGCTAAAATACTGGAGGGTAAAATCTTCCACGCGCAGAGAAACTGGCAGTTGAACTGGGCTGTATTCAGCAAAGCAATTGAACTAGAAATCGAGAAAACATAAATTGAATTTCCACTTCCGGTATAACTAGTGATGTGCTTGAGCACAAATGGCGAGCGAGCCTAAAGACTATACTATTGTTACATGAATGATTTTGACTTCTAACACTGAAGTTACTGAAAATAAGGTCCAGTTTTTAAATTTAGCATACAGGGTAAAGGGATTTCAGTGCCATAGTAACAACTCTAACTGCTTGGAAGGAAAAACAAAACAAAACAAAACAATACACGTTATTTAAAAGTTTTCTTTGTGGTATTATTTAGCTAAGTAGTGGTTGTAACACGCAATGCTTTGACACAACTGGACATGCACCTACACAGACTTACCTTCCAGTAGTCTAGTGGACAATGTATTTTCAAGTAAATACTGTTGCGCACGGCTTATAACCATGACAAAGAACGCATTGACTTACCACCGCCACTAACTCGAATAGTCCCTTAAGATTTAAAGTTTTAACTGCACCCGCAAAAGAATTCAACGGTAAACAATTCAATTTCTAGGGTGATACGGGTACTGATCGATAAACCGGAGGATTCTGTTTAGTGCAATTTGGGACGGGTCGAAAACCGAACTAACACAAAAACGCGAGGGTCAAAGTACAAAATGACATACGTACGTCCAAACATATATACAAACTAGTGGTGTGCTTGAGCACAAATGGCGAGCGAGCCTGATGTTAGGTAACATAAAACTAAGTATTGTTACTATGTTTTAGCTTAGTCCATGCAAACACTACTAGTGGTGCGCTCGAATAGCGCAAATGCATGGCGAGCGAGTAAATATATGAGTATAGGTAAAGATGATTTGTGAAGGAAATCGCTAAATAATAGCAATGATTAGGCATGAAGAGTTAACAATAACAGAATTACCTGAATAAACTTCGAAAGCAGTGGCAAAGAAGCGCAGCTTGACAATTTGCCATTCAGTCTTTCGCCAAGAAGAGAGTAGCTATAAACTTTTTGGTTGAAACAAAGTTGCGTAAGGCACAGTGCAGCAGGATTCTCCGTGCTCGTTAATTGAAAAATACCGGAACTGTGAACGCTTTACCTAACTTACGTAATTAGAAGCGCGGGCGAAATTTTTTGACGTACGCATACATACCTACATATATATATATATATATCTGAAATCTCAATTGAACACGACTGATAGTCAGCTTCGCTCGCTTCGCTCGCTCGCTGAATAATAGCAGTTATGACCTTTTATTTCAGCAAACAAATACAAAATCACTCTCTTACCTGATTAATGGTAACTTTTGTAGTATCAAACATCAACCATTCTGATAATCAACCATTCTGATAATCTCAATCACCAGTAACTCTTGAACAAGCTCTCAGCTACATAAAAAAATAAACCAGTGTTATTATTTGTAATTAAATTACAAATAATAACACCGGTTTACATCATTACTCAAGAATGATGTAAGTAGTAATTCCATATTTGTTGGCTAAATTTTTAGCCAACAAATATGGAATTACTACTTACATCATTCTTGAGTATTGATAACTTCTGATTGAAGTTACTTTGACCATCTGAATTACCTTGAATTCTTGACAACAAGCTCTCACCTACAAAAACAAAATACAGTCAATTTTAGCACACAAATACAAAATTACTTTCTTACCTCATTTTCTTGAGCAGTGGTAACTTTTGTAGTACCAAATTTGAGCCAATCTGACTACTTGAATTTACCAGTCACTGTTGACTAGCTCTTAGCTACAAAAAAGAAAGGCCAGAGTTAATTTTGCATATTTAGCTAACAAATATGGAATTGCGTACTTATCTCAGCTTCCCTCGAGAAGTAGTAGCTTCCATAGCATTAATACTACGGTATTCTGACTACCAACGGCTCTTGACAACCAACAACCGGCACTCCGTATCCCCCCATAAAACGGCGAAGTTTTGAAATGAAGTCTGGAAAAGGGTCTTCAATGCCATAGTAACCAGTCGAATCAACTTTTTGTGTCTTGAAAACAAGCGTTTTAGCAGGAATTTTCTCATACTTTGGAGCTTAAGTATAAAGTAAGGTTTGCTTAATGCTGTAGTTTCAGAATAAACTGGAGTGAAGAACTAAATAGCCGTGTTTTTAGGAGTGAAACGTTCCCGGCGCGCGCGTTTAAAGAGCATACGTACCATCCATACATACATACATATATATATATATATAACATATACCCGATTTTGCATTATCCACCCCTAATACTGTCTCGCTCGCTTCGCTCGCTCGCCAAATAAATAAATAAACTAGTGGTGTGCTTGAGCACAAATGGCGAGCGAGCCTAAAGACTATACTATTTTTATTGACTTCTAACTCTGAAGCTACTAAAAATAAGGACAAGTTTTTAAATTTAGCATACAGGGTAAAGGGATTTCAGTGCCATAGTAACAACTCTCTGCAACTGCTTGAATTGAAGGAAAAAACAACAACAAAACAATACACGTTATTTAAAAGTTTTCTTTGTGTTAGCTAAGTAGTGGTTGTAACACACAATGCTTTGACACAGCTGGACATGCACCTACACAGACTTACCTTCCAGTAGTCTAGTGGACAATGTATTTTCAGGTAAATACTGTGCGCACGGCTTATAACCATGACAAAGAGCACATTGACTTACCACCGACACTAACTCGAATAGAAATGGAAGTCCCTTAAGTTGTCAAGTTTTAACTGTACTGGCAAAAGAATTCAAAACGGTAAACAATTCAATTTCTAGGGTGATACGGGTACTGATCGATAAACCAGAGGATTCTTTTTAGTGCAATTTGGGACGGGGTAGACAACTGAACTAACACAAAAACGCGAGGGTCAAAGTACAAAAATGCCTTACGTACGTCCATACATATATACAAATAAATAAACTAGTGATGTGCTTCAGCACAAATGGCGAGCGAGCATAAAGACTATACTATTGTTATATGAATGATTTTGACTTCTAACACTGAAGCTACTGAAAATAAGGTCCAGGTTTTAAATTTCGCATACAGGGTAAAGGGATTTCAGTGCCATAGTAACAACTCTCTGCAACTGCTTGAATTGAAGGAAAAAAACAACAACAAAACAATACAGTTATTTAAAAGTTTTCTTTGTGATATTCTTTAGCTAAGTAGTGGTTGTAACACACAATGCTTTGACACAACTGGACATGCACCTACACAGACTTACCTTCGCGGTAGTCTAGTGGATAATGTATTTTCAAGTAAATACTGTTGCGCACGGCTTATAACCATGACAAAGAGCGCATTGACTTACCAC
>WLWD01002716.1_pt1 | contig 21633 bp, 12 predicted proteins | sample 6712731 | NCBI WGS metagenome assembly WLWD01 (sample SAMN12718690, study PRJNA576275) | sponge metagenome | isolation source: marine sponge | host: Mycale hentscheli | place: New Zealand: South Island, Marlborough, Capsize Point | collected 2014-11-01
CAACTAAAATACATGCTAATTACATGGTCCCCGGCAGTTTTTCTCTTTTCATTTTGGTCCACTTGACACGTCCAACTAAAATACATGCTAATTACATGGTCCCCGGCAGTTTCTCTCTTTTCATTTTGGTCCACTGGACACGTCCAACTAAAATACATGCTAATTACATGGTCCCCGGCAGTTTCTCTCTTTTCATTTTGGTCCACTGGACACGTCCAACTAAAATACATGCTAATTACATGGTCCCCGGCAGTTTCACTCTTTTCATTTTGGTCCACTGGACACGTCCAACTAAAATACATGCTAATTACATGGTCCCCGGCAGTTCCTTTTCATTTTGGTCCACTGGACATGTCCAACTAAAATACATGCTAATTACATGGTCCCCGGCAGTTTCACTCTTTTCATTTTGGTCCACTGAACACGTCCAACTAAAATACATGCTAATTGGTCCCCAGCAGTTTCTCTCTTTTCATTTTGGTCCACTGGACACGTCCAACTAAAATACATGCTAATTACATGGTCCCCGGCAGTTTCTCTCTTTTCATTTTGGTCCACTTCTTCCACTACAAAACACAATAAGTAGTCTCACAAGTTCAGTTTTCCAGCTACTGGTCATCATCATTTTGGTGGTATTAACATACTGAGACCTTTTATTATGTTTGTTTTATTTCGACTCAATTTTTGAATTTTTTTATACACCACAACTTAGAATATGACCTACCACATTCAGAGTCTCAATCAAGTATTGCAGTGGCGGATCCAGGGGGTATCGTTAGGTTTCGGACGAAACCCCCTTTTTCAGCTCAATACTTACCTAATTTACAACCACAACTGAACTCCCCCCAAACTGGCACAATGGAACTCCACAGAGAAACAATATCGCGACTTCTCCGCGATCAATTAAACCAAAATTGGGGCGGTCCGTCTATTGAACACGCCCAGTATTTAGCTGGGTTTTCTAATAAACGCACACAACAACCAGCTGATCGTGCATTTGTAAGGCTTCATTGAAGTGTCTTTGGTTGTCAGAGTGTTTGTGTGGTTTGGTTAGTGGAAGTATCAGGGGCTGTATCTGTTGGCCATGTCTCAGAGAAAGTTGACCTCCTTCTTTCACAAGTTAGTGTTAAATTAGATAGCCTCGTTGCAATGTATTAAGTAGTCATGCCAATTTTAGGAAGAGTTCTGGAGCTGAAATTTCTGCAGACTCTTCTCCTGATAATGCTTTATCTACAAAGAGACCTAGAATAGAAGAAGGAGAATTCATTAATCTCCCTGATTCTGCACCTACTTCTCCATGCTTGAGTCTTCATTCCCCTGCCGATACACCAATTTCACCCCCTCCTACTTCTCCTACCTCTTTTTGTGGTGTTCTTTCTCCTCAAACTGCTCCTGTCCCAGGTACTCTTGCGCTAGCGCCTGCGGTTTCTAGTACTTCGTTATGTAGTAGCATGAGTGAGCAACTATGTGACGATATTGGGTTGCTTCTACAGTCAACCCCTCAAACCTCTATAAGGTGTTTTTCCTCAACATTAAAGTACTCTATCTTAACTAAACACTTTAAGCCTAATAGCGATTTTAAGTTTCCTAGTAGATACTTAGATGGGTGTCAGAGGTCTTGTCAATTGTCATATTTAGAGAAGAATCCTTGGTTTGTATATAGCAAAGCAGAAGATGGTATATTTTGTCTACCTTGTGTGCTTTTTGCCAATAAGGATAATTTAGGTCAGTTGGTATGCAAGAAATTTAATTATTGGACAGCAAAAACAAGTAAATTTTCCAAGCATATTTCTACCAATTATCACCAGCTGGCAGTCACCCAGGCAGAAGCTTTAAAAAATTCACAGTTCAGACCACAATTAGCTGTTGATAATCTGCTTGTAAATAGTAGATTAAAAGAAATAACTAAAAATCGTTCTATAATTAAACATATTGCAGATGCCATTCATTTGTGTGGTACACAAAGTATAGCACTTCGTGGGCATAGAGACGATAGCACAGCTGATCCAAGCAGTAACAAAGGCACCTTTTTGGCCTTACTTCAGTATGCTATACGATCAGGAGACACTGTTCTTGAAAAGCATTTCAAAGAATCTGGACGGAATGCCATTTACACCAGTAAAACTATTCAAAATCAGCTAATTGAAATATTAGGAGATTATTTTAGAGATAATATAATTAGTGAAATAAAAGAAGCCAAGTTTTATTCTGTATTATGTGATGAAGTACGTGACATATCTAATAAAGAGCAAGTTTCCATCGTTTTAAGATTTGTAGATAGTAAAGATTGCATAAGAGAAGAGTTTTTAGACTTTGTAACTACTGAGAGAGTAACTGGTGAAGCTTTGGCTGCTAAGATCAAAGAAACTTTATTGAAGTATGGTTTGGATTTTCAAGATTGTAGAGGACAAGGGTATGATGGAGCCTCTAATATGGCAGCTCAACGTGGTGTGCAAGGCTTGCTATTAGCAGAAAACAGTTTGGCTACCTACGTACACTGTAGTTCACATGTTTTGAACTTGTGCATTGTACAGGCTTGTAGTTTACAACCTATTCGAAATATGAACAGTGCTATCACAGAATCTTCTTATTTCTTTAAAAATAGTGCAAAAAGGCAAATGTTTCTTGAACGTGTAATTGATAAACGTACGAAGTTAGTTAGAGTAAAAGATTTGTGTAGAACTCGCTGGATATACCGTCATGAAGCATATGAGAGTTTTTTTGACTTGTTTAAATATCTTCATGCTGTAATGGAAGCTATAACCACTCGTGATACTACATATGGTAGTATGGACTGGGATGCTAGCACTATAGTGACTGCAACCGGTTTGCTGAAAATCTATAATAGCTTTGGTTTTATTTATGCTTTCATAGTTACTATGCATTGCATGTCAGTAATTAAACCAATTAGTATAAAACTTCAATACAAAACCAATGATCTTGCATATGCTTATATGAAAGTTCAGCATGTTATATCTGACTTGAAAGCCATGCGCTCAAATGATCAGCTCCTTCATGACTGGTATGAACAAGCAGAAGCTTTGGCTAATGACATTGGTGTTTCACCAGAAGTTCTCCTAGAACTGTTGGTCGTCAGCAAGGCCGAGAAAATGTGGAGTATGATTCTGCTGAAACATATTGTAGAAGAATGACTGCACTGCCTTTGCTAGATCATCTGATCCAACAAATGCAGGAACGATTTGGAGAGCATCAAATATTTGTATCTGAGCTTCTTACCTTAGTTCCTTCACTATTATGTGAACAATCAGCAACTTCATTAAATTTTGATAGACTAGTTGATAGATATAGAGGTGATCTACCTCAACCTGCACTTGTAGGTACAGAGATTTTTCGATGGAGAAGGAAATATGAACAGCAAAGCTCTGAAAATCGTCCATCCACTTTAAAGTTAGCCTTAGCCATGTGTGATAAGGAATTTTTCCCGAACATATATGTGTTGTTAAGAATAGCATGCACTCTACCTGTGACATCTTGCGAGAATGAGCGCGCTAATAGCACATTAGCAAATATAAAAACTGCACTGAGGAGTACCATGGGACAGGAGCGGTTGTCATCCTTGGTCATGATGAGTATTCATAATGACATGCCAATCGATTTTGATGTGATTGTTGATAGATTTAAGTTGGTGTGTAATAGAAGAATTGTTTTGTAACTAGCTAAATCATAACCTTGAAATATACTTTAAAAGTCATCAATTCTTCATTTAACTTCATTACTTATATCACTTTAATACATAGCTAATGTAAACTTCACTTATATTTAAAATTGATTTCACATCATAGACTTCAACAATCATGATATCATAATATTGTTCTTCATTATAATAATATAAACATTTTAATTCATCAATGTATCATAGCATCACTTTTCACTACCAGCATAAATCAAAGCACTTAACAATAGTAACAGTCATCAGTTCTTTCTTCATGATTCTTTCAAGAAACTGTAAAATTTTCTACTATTACTTATTTAGGCATAAAAATCTCTGAGTGTGTATGATTTAACTGATTAGCAAATAAAAAAAAAAAAAACCCTTTTAAAATTTCTAGAGCCGCCAGAATGGTGACAATAATACACTAGCAAAAAAAAAAGAAACCCCTTTTCAAAATTTCTAGATCCGCCCCTGTATTGGGCATTACAACTAGCTTGACTTTTTTTATTTCTATAGTTATCGAAACAATTGGCATTGAATGACATAAAACAGCATGTGAAATATATGCGAAGTGTATGTCAATTTTATAGATGTATAAGTGAAGGTATTTGTAGGGGTTTGTTTGGATAAATGATAGTCAGGCAGGAGGTGAATGGGAGTAGTTATCTCTGACCTTCAGAATCCTCCTTGATATCCCAACTAAACAATTACCCACTATAGTACCAAGATAGATAACACAATGAGTTTTTAGATACTAATACTAAAAGGTAACTACAGAAAAAACAATGTTGTTAGGAGTAGTGAGCATGTCAGCCTTTAGGCATGTTAAACCGTAGGCTACATAATGGGCAGCTGCCCCTGACCTACAGGAAATAGTGTCCATGTATGATGATGATGATATGAATGTGTATGAGAGTTATGTCTTAGGCTTAGGCCTTGATTGAAGCTTGAACAGTATTTTCAAATCAATAAAGACGTGGTTGTGAATATCATTAACATACATAATTGTAAAAGGGTAGACATAGAAAAAACAAGTAAACATCTAGGTGCCAATCAACAGTCATTTGGACTTGGGAATTTCTGGAGGCAGGGCCAGCCTGTTAAGTCTGGGTGGGAGTCCCAGACATCCTCCCGGGGGGGAGCTTTTGGTGTGTCGTCTTCTGGCAGGAATGGGATGAGTCGGAAGCTGGGGCACACATAGGACTTTCCACGGCATCGTAGGGTGACAGCTCTGACTTCTCCGTTGTCTCCAGGTTGGACTTGTTCTATCCTGGCCAAGGGCCAGTCTCTGACCCTCAAGGTCTCATCCCTGACAAACACCAGGTCATTTACTGACAGGCGCATGCCTGGGCGATTCCACTTCGAGCGCTGAGCACACGATGCAAGGTATGAATCCATCCACTGTTTCCAGAGGTCGGCAGTGAGTCGGTTGGTCAGATTCCATCGGCGTAGGTTGGTTGTCTTTCCTGTTGGAGGTTGGGCTGTAGGTGGTGCAACGAGTGGGCGGCCTATCAAAAAGTGCCCGGCTGTGAGGTAGTTGCAGTCTTTTGCTTCATCGGCATGGAGAGGGGTGATAGGTCTCGAGTTGAGAATGGCCTCTACGTCCGTGAGGAGTGTGTAAAGTTCCTCGAATCGAAGTGCATGGGGTTGCAGATTCTTCCAGAGCAGAGTCTTCATTGATCTTACGGCTGCCTCCCAAAGTCCACCAAAGTGTGGAGCTCTGAGAGGGATGTTGGGCCAGTTGATCTCGTTCTCTTGTGTGAAGGTGGCCAAGGCTTGCCTTGTCTCTTTGGATTCTGTGAGCTTTTGGAGCTCGCGGACCTCCTCCAGGGCGTCTAGGAAGTTGGTGCCATTGTCGGTGTAAAGGTGGGATGGGCAGCCCCTCCTGGCGACGAAGCGGCGGAAGGTGGCCATGAAATCCTGGGTGGAAAGGGAGGAGCAGAGATCTAGGTGGATAGCCTTGGTAGTGAAGCAAACGAAGACAGTAGCATAGGTCTTCACTAGTACCGGCTTGCGGGTGTAACCTTGGCGAATCACAAAAAGTCCAGCAAAGTCCACTCCAGTTCGCTCAAAGGGTGGGGCAGGCATGGTCCTAGAGGATGGTAGCATACCCATTCGGTGGCGGAGCGGCTGAGCATAGGCTCGCTGGCAGGAAGGGCAGGAACGGCTGACCTGCTTGAGGAGGTTCCTCAGGTTGGGGATATAATAGGTGTGTGCTAGGACAGAGTGGAGGGCCGAAACACCGGCGTGGCTGTGGGTGACGTGAAGGGTACGGATGAGTAGTTTGGCGAGTGGGGATTTGGCAGAAAGAGGGATGAGTTTCTTCGGGGTGGAAGGATCTGCTCGGTTGCGAACGCGGCTGTGGACGACGAGGTGGCCGACATCAACTAACGAGATCACTGATCTGTGGAGTCCATAGTTCCTAGGCGGTTGAGTCTTGTTGATGGTAGAGAGGAAGACTTCTGGTAGGAATTGGAGCTGGGCTAGATGGAAGATCAGCGCCTTGGCCTTGGAGGTTTCCTTTGAAGACAGGAGGTCTGGTTTGGGATGACCCGTCTTCTTGGTGAGTCGGAGGATCCATGCAGCTACCCTGACCAGGGTGTGGAAAGAGGAGAAGCGGAACCAGAGGACGTTGAAGAAGACAGACTGTGCTTGAGGCATGGCTGACGAGGGTCTGATGGCGAGGCAGCAGGTTGCTAAAGGAGGTCTGGAGAGCTTGTGGGTGGGCCAGGTCGTCGGAGGCAAGGACAACCAGGGGGGTCCGTACCACCATAAGGTGGAGGTAGTCAGGTCTGGTGCTCTTACTCCGCGGCTGGCGAGGTCAGCAGGGTTATCGGCTGATCGGACGTGTCTCCAAACTTGAGGGGGGATCAGCTCTTGGATGGCGTGGACTCGGTTGGCGACGAACCTGTCAAGTTGGGAGGGGTGCTTGGGTAGCCAGTACAAGACAATTTCACTGTCTGTCCAGGCAAACACATTTGAAGGTGGGATGGAGAGGATGGTCATCGTGTGGTGGAGCATCTTGGCAAGGAGGTGGGCGCCAAGAAGTTCAGCCTTGGGGATGGTGATAGGTCGGACTGGGGCAACGCGAGCCTTAGCCGTGACCAGGGAGATGGAGGTGGAGCCATCATCGTGCACCGATCTGAGGTACAGGGCAGCTCCATAGGCCACAGCAGAGGCATCACAGAAGCCATGAAGTGAGCGGTAGAGGGTCTGTCGGGGAGAGGAGGAGAATCGGCGAGGAATGGGGTGGGATAAAATGGCAGGAAGATCTTCTGTCCATGCAGTCCACTGCTCCAGTAAGTCTGTGGGAACTGGCACGTCCCAGGGAAGGTTGCGTTTCCATGTTTCCTGCAGGATGATCCTGGCTTGGATGACGGCTGGGGAGAAGAGGCCTAGTACATCAAACACTGCCGCTGTGCTGGAGGCGATGGTACGTTTGGTAACCTTGGTTAGGTCCGGTGGAGATGGGATGGCTACGTGGAGAGTGTCTGAGTTAACGTCCCAGTGGATTCCAAGGGCCTTGGGTGTTCGCTCCGGTTGGGTTAGTGGTAGAAGGGTGGGAGAGGTTTCCAGGAGATGGTCTGGAATGAGGGCTCTCACTTCTGGGGAATTGGACCTCCACTTGCGCAGAAGCATTCCTGCTTGCGCCAGAAGGTCACACAACTCCTTCCTGAGGTGGTGCGCCTCGTCCACGCCACCGGCTCCCGAAAGGAAATCGTCGACATAGAAGGCAGACATGATGGCAGCAGAGGCAGTGGGATGTGAAGTGGCGTGGAGGTGTGCAAGGTGGTGAAGGACTTGGGTGGCTATGAACGGTGAGCAGTTGACACCAAAGGTAAGACGTTCCATTCTGCAATCTCGAATGGCCCCGTGGTTGTCCCTCATCAAGAACCTGTGGAGATCACGGCATTCTGGGTTGAGGAGAATCTCCCTAAACATCTTGGAAATGTCGGCGGAGTGTCCAATGCGGTGGCAACGGAACTTGATGAGGACGTCAGTGAGAGGTGGGTACAGGTTGGGGCCGGTAAGGAGAGTGTCGTTGAGGGAGGCTCCGGAGGTGGTGACAGCTGACGCGTCGAACACGGCTCTGCATTTGGTTGTGGATGATGAATCCTTGAAGACACCATGGACAGGCAAGTAGAAGTGTGGTTGGTTTCGGAGTTCATTCTGTGGGATCACATGGGCGTGACCTAGGTCAATATATTCCCTGAGTACTGTGTCGAAGGCGGCTAGCTTGTCCTTGGCGGACAGAGACCTTTCATTGGAGAGTAGGCGTTTATAGGCTTGGCGGCGGGAGTCTCCTAGTGCCGGTGGATCCTGAACCTGAGGGAGTGACACTGAGAAGCGGCCATCTACCTGCTGGACAGTGTCGTGGAAGTGCCGGACAGCCTGAGCATCTTCTGCTGAACGGGATGGGGCCTCTGGGACTTGGTCAAGTTCCCAGAGTTTGGAAAGCTTCAGGTTGAGGTCATCTGGAAGTGCTGACTGGATGGAGGAGGCGGAAGCAGCGTGGGCACCTACCGGCGATGTGGCGGAGAGGGGCCCGGAGATGCTGAGTCCAAAGGGAGTTTTGAAGAGGCGGAGTCCGTCGACCTTGAGGGGGCCATCGGTGACACAGTCATCAATGTCCAACACCCCAATGAAGATGTCAACTACACCACCTAGGTCTGGGTCTGCAAGTGAGGCGTCCTTCAGAGCTGGGGTCTGGAGGATGGCTCGGCGGTTGGGTGGTACGGTGGAGGGAATCAGATCTGGAACAACAATAAAATGGATAGGTTTGGTTTGGAAGGTCCTGCAATGGGACAGAAGTCTGGTGACAACGAAAAATTTTGATTGGATTTGGCCGGAGACGCAGGTCAGTGACATCGGTTGGGAGTAGCGCTTCAGACCCAGGGTAGTGGCTAACTTTTCAGTCATCAGAGATGTACCTGCACCAGAGTCGAGCATAGCACGGGCTTTGGCCGTACGGTGGTCGTTGTCCAAGGTGACTGTGATGGTGTTCGGAAATCCAGTGTCCAGGCCTCGGTCGGTATACACAGAGACGGCTGCTTGGATAGTCGGTGTAGGGGCAGGAGATGGGGGAGTTAGGTCCCGGTCCTTGTGGAGGAGAGTGTGGTGTTTGAGACCACAGGTACGGCAAGAGAACCTGCTTGGGCAGTTCCTGCAGCCGTGTTTGTCAGAAAAGCAGTTGAGGCACAATCTGCGTTCCCTGATGAGCTTGTTTCTCTTATCCACATTAAGACCAGTGAAGGTGGCGCAACGTAAGAGCTGATGAGACTCGTTGCAGGCAACACACTTGATGGAAGTGCGTGGCCGGGGTGAACGGTCGGCAGCGGGTAAAGAAGAGAGTAGGGGTCGAGGAGGAGGCATGGCAGGTAGAGGGGTGAAGGGTGAGGAAGGCTTCGGGGAAGTGTAGGAGGGAGTTGAGGCAGCAGGCGACTTGTGAAGTATCCGTTTGTCGACGAAGTCGTGTAGATGTTTGAGTGTAGGACGGTCTATGGTGCCACTCACATGCTTCTCCCAGTCTGTGCGGATGGCAGGGTCGAGCAGATCCTTAACAAAGTAGGTGAGGAATTCAGACAGAGAGTCTACGATGTGGGTGGACAGCGACTTGTAGCCCATGATCACTTTGTCGATCAGGCCTCGGAGCCCAGCATAGGTGTCTCGGACTGGCTGTAAGGCCAGAATCTCCTTAAGAAGGAGAGGAACAACCAATTCCGGGCGTCCAAAGCGGTGCCGAAGCAGAGTAATCAGTTCTTCTATGGGTGTGTCAGCATCTGAATGAACTTGGAGAATGTGCTGTCCTTCTTCGTTGTTGATGGCGTTGGAGAGAAGGGATCTCTTGTCCATGTTGCAGAGGGAGTCGGCACGGGTGCGGAGGGTGGTTGTAAACAGAGATTCGAAGTGCTTCCATTTGAGGGGGTTGCCGTCGAATTTGGGGAGGTCGATGTGTAGGGGTGCGAGTCGTGCGGAGGTGGAGTGTTCGGCCGGTCGCTCAGTTGGAGTTGCAGGAGAAGGTGAGGGAGGTGCAGCAGCGGCTATGGCTTTGTGCACCTTGGTGAAGTCATCCTGGATGGCGAGGGAGAGGTCTGTAAGCTCAGCTCTGTCTGGGAAAGGAATGATGGTTTTGCGGAAGGAATTGAAGTTTTTACTAATCGACTGGAGTTCCTGTCGTACTTCCAGTGAGACATCATCCCGGAGTCTAAGCAGGGTGTCCAGGCGTGTCCGGAGTGTCATGCCAGAGCTGTAGGCCTGTATAAGGACCAAGAGGGTATCTATGTCGTCGAGCAAGGCAGCGTGGATGTCATCACGGCGTCCTCTCTCAGCGTATTCGGCCTCGAGGGCCTCCAGATCTAACAGGTTGTCAATACTGTCTTGAAGGGACTCATGTGTGTTGATCTCGAGGCGGATGTCCTTGGAGAGAGAGTTGGCCGAGATGGGAGAAACTTCACCGAGGGGTTTGGCAAGCAGTAGGTTGAGGCGTTTGGAAAGACGGGTGATGTTGCCACGGCGGTAAGCTCGTTGACGCCGCAGCCGTTCCATAGCAGGAGTCGGGTCTGTTTCTTCTTCCATGGCTATGGGAAGGTCAAGGCAGTGGAGGTGCTGTTTGGAGGCGACGGAGAGGTGACTTCTAGGCTCTGGGGAGACCGAGAAGTAGGGTTAGGCCAGATCAACCGGAGATAGGGTACAGAAGAGGCGAGGAGTTGGAATCGGAGGTAGGATACAAAGGAGAGGCTGGGAAGACGAATCGACTGCAGGCACAGAAGAAACGAAGTGGAGTGGGTGGTAGCTCGGAGAGCAGGCAATGGAACGTAGTGGGCTCGAAGGACCAAATGTGGGGGCCCTGACCAGTTGTAAGTTGGTGAGGAATAACCCCAGCAGATGATCAGTCATGCAATGCCACGAAGGACCAGGAAGTCAGTCAACTGGATATCAACTTGCTGTGGCACTGGCTAGAATTCTACGCAGCCGCTGGCTCTCGCTTGCAGCCTTGTAGAACAGCCAAAAGGTGCGCACTCTCTAATGCGTGTTATACACTAGAGTCAGCAGAGGTTAACTTTCTTCAACTTTTACAATGACTACACCAATGACTTAAATAAGGATGACTATGGCATAGAACTTAGTGGGTGACCGTGGTTGTAAATATCATTAACATACATAATTGGAAAAGGGTAGACATAGAAAAAACAAGTAAACATCTAGGTGACAATCAACAGTCATTTGGACTTGGGAATTTCTGGAGGCAGGGCCAGCCTGTTAAGTCTGGGTGGGAGTCCCAGACAGATGCTATGTATTGTCATATTTTCTGTTATTGTCTGTACTGACCGATGATCATAAAAGACTGATGTGAGTTTGACTCACTAGAAACAATTTTATTGAAACTAATAAGTAATATGCAAACATATATCTGACTGCACATATTTTGTCTAGCTTATAAAAAATATTTCTTTTTTCCATGCATTTCATTGTTGGTCTATTAAACATTGTAGGATTAAATTACGTGTGAGGTTGCAACTGCTACAGAGAGAGAGAGCAGCAAACAATAAACATAGTGACGTCTGAACATAGCATTTTTTTGTTTTATGTGTAAGCTCTGTTGCTAGGCACAGAGTGAAGGCAATATTAAACTGTTATCACTGGGTTGTGGGCAGCATGCCCTGGAGTGTGGAAATACAAGGAGTAACCATCTCTCTAAGCCCCACCAGAGTCTCAGTGAGCAGCACCCATCAAACAAACTTAGAGAGTAAAAGCATAAAAAGAGTTCCATAAATGGTATGATGGAGCTACAAAGAGTAACAACCAAATGAGACCTAAACAACAACAGCAAAGAAATACACAATGTGTTGCAGTTTTTTATTTCACGTTCTAATCAATACACTGCAGTTGTGTTTTCCATTTCTGTAAGCATTCTGATTAATTTGTACCCAAATAATAATGTAAACCAAACTAGAATTGTCCAGCCCCCGTAGTCTGGCCAAGAAAGAGAGATAACATTTACATTTTAAAATTTTATGGTACCACACCACACCAACTGTTATATTACTACACTTGTATGCATATTATAACACAATTTGTATCCTTTTACTCTGAGGTTCACGTTTCAATTAATCATTGTATAGCTTATAGAGTTTGTAGACAGTTTGCTTTAGCTTATACTACAGCTGAGTGTTTAGGCAAGACCAGATTTATGAACTTGGTAGACAATTGTCACATCCCTATAATTATAATCCTGCATGGGTTAAGCTCTTGATTGAGAGCTGGCAGTTGGGCATCTTCTGAGTTCCACCACTTACCCTCTGTGTGAGCGCCTGTGGCCTAGGAGGCAGGTTGGGATATACGCCCCCACACTAACGACTCCTCACATGACAGGGAACCACACAAGTGTATTCAAAGTAACTCATAGTAAAACTGAATGTTGTGATGTAATAAAAATCACCCTTGTAATGAATATACATGTATGTGTGTGTGTGTTAGTTTAATGATGATATAAAAATGATTGTATTCAATGTAATTAATAGTAAACTCACAGTAAAAACTATGACAAGAAATTTAAAACATATGGCTATAGTGAGTATTATTATATAATAGCTACTCAGTTACACCCACTGCATACATTGTGACCAACTTATGAAATAATTCAATAACTATTATATACTTTTTATTATTTTGAAAAATATAAACAGTAACCATGGAAACCATTATTAAAATTATAATAGCTAACTTATACAAAAAATTCCATAAAAACAAAGATATTAATCAGTGAATAGTAGAAGTTAACAGTTTCTTAAGTTTGATATTTCCATCATTTCCACCATCATATCCTCCCATAACATGGACCTTGTCTGATGTCATGATACAGGTACAGGCATCTACTGCATGTGGTAGTTGTCCAGCCTGGACCCAGGTATTAGTCTCAGGGACATAGCGCTGGATGGTGGACACTGACTTCTTACTCTTCATGTCCCTACCACCGACTGCCAGTAGAGATCCTCCAAATTTGAGTGGACAGGATAGTGCAAGGTTGAGTGAAGGTAGTTTGATCCATATGTTGGAAGTGTCTGATGAGGAGTGTGAAACAAGAGCCTCCAGAGATACACTATAGACATCAAGACTACTCTGCCACATATTCTTACATGCTCCCCCCATGAGGTACCAGGTATCTCCTATTGTAGAAGACTTCATCAAGTCCCATGGTGTTGGTGTAGATGGTCCAGTGGACCACTGCATGTTGGATGCATCAAGTACCTCAACACTAGTATGTAAACAAACTCCATGGCAACCACCAGCCACCACCAGCCGATGTTTATATGAAGTAGCTGAAGGCATACTGCGAGGTGTAGCCATAGGAGGGAAGGGGTGTGTCCACTGGTTGCTGTCAGGCTGTAACTGTCCTAGTTCACTGCTATCAGAGCCATCTCTATTTCTTCCTCCCACCACAACTAGTTTGTTGTTGATGGTAGTCATAACAAACCCCCAGGTACTGTATGGAGGTAGAGTGTGCCACTGGCAGGACTGTTTGTTGTAGGCCATCACTATGTACTCATCCTCACCTCTGTCAGTCGCTCCTCCTCCAACATACACTGTATCATTTATCTCTACTGATTGGATGTATCCATTCATAGCCACTGGCATGTCAGGACCACGCCTCCAGTCTAGTTCTAGTGGGAATGTCTAAATAATAAACAAATACATTATCTGTAGTAAATTTGTATAGTAATACTCATGTCTATATTGTTAGTATTTTATGTAAAGAATATTGTTTACGTCAATTGCACACTATGTTCATTAAATTAAAATTATATTGTTGGCATGGTTACTGTTTACATGTTTTTGACAATTTTGATACATATTACAATATAAATAAATAATTAAAGACCTACATCTTCTACTCTAAGTGTTATGATGTTAAAATTATTCATCTACAGTTTGATGACTACATTGTTATTTATACATTATTATCATACATTATTTATATACATCCAATTTAAATAAAATACTGTTTATGAAGACACAATACTTACTAATGATTTCTTGCTGATAGACACAATGGTGATACGCTCCAGTTCCTTTGTTAGTCGCTCCACTTCAGATTGGAGAATTTGTTTCTCTCTTTGATGGCGAGATTCTAACTGAATTCTTTCAGCTGCTATCTGGCTCCTCAGTTGATTGATTTCAGTCTTCTGTTGACTGTTCTCAGTCTTTTGTTGACTCTTCAGTTGATTGTTTTCTGCCTGTACTTGCATGACACTTGTCTCCAATTGATGTTTCTCTTCAATGAGTTGTGTATTTGATGATTCAAGCAACTTTCTGTCACTTTCTATTTGGTAATTTCTTCAGTCAATTCTTTATTTTCTGTTTCTAATCTATTTTCAGAAATCTAATAATACAACACAATACAAATATACAACATTTAATACTGCAACAAACATTGACAAAGCAAACAATGTTTCCATTGTAGAGCTTAGAAGCTACTGTTTATGATAATCTTAAATTTTAGAACAACTACATATAAACTAACAAATAAAAAAATCTCTGCGTGAAAAGTATATATTACACAATTATAACAACAAAGATATCTTTAAGATGTTGATGACACTAATAAAGAGTTCAGGCTTCAATTATATGCTTGCTTCTATAATCAACCATCACAGTAGTAACTCACGTACAATCGGTGAACAGTTTGACCATATATTACGACAAAAAAATCTGAATTAAAAATTTAAAAGGGACCTTATGGAGCAAACCAAAAAAATTGAGTTTTTTATGCTAATAAAAAGCTACAATTTATCTCAACTTGGTGCTAAAATACTGGAGGGTAAAGCATTCAACGCGCAGAGAAACTGGCAGTTGAACTGGGCTGTATTCAGCAAAGCAATTGAACTAGAAATCGAGAAAACATAAATTGCATTTCCACTTCCGGTATAATTAACGTTTCCGTATACTTAACGGCATACTCCGCATGAACAATTACATCGTACAACCTGTCTTGTCGGCATCCTTGGCTACTCTATTCGCTGTAGCGGTAAACTTTCAGCCAGAGGTAAGCTGTAGAGGGCATGCAATAGTCTCAAAGATATGCCGTTTTTTTTTAGCTGCTTCTTTGAAACTCCACCCATTCCCCGTTTATTGTACTTCGAGAACGAGAGAGAATAAAAAGTAGCTTGTCTTTCCACGGCAACGCTTGGGGCCTTTCAAGTTGTTTTGACATTTGAAATTTGGCATAGACGTAGAGTAAGGGTCACTAAGACTAATTCTGCAAATAACAAAAATAGGACTATGAATTTTTCCGATGACTTACTATATCTCAATTTCAAATTTTGCCGCCGTTAGGTCCATTTTCCCAGACCCTCTCACATATAGCTAAGCTGGGTTGCTTGATATGAGTGTTCAAGTATGTACTCTGTGACAACTTAACTTGGACAAAGTAAAGAATGTAGTTATTGTAATTACTATTTGGTAGATTTAACAAATGATTGTAGTTCACATATTGACGTTACCTCAAGTTCTTTTATTCTTCTATTCTTTTCTTTAGTTTCCTTCATGTGTAACACATTGGCTATGTTGAGAGATCTCCCCAGATTCCCTCCATGTATGTTCTCCATTGCATCCTGTACTGGTGTTAGTGTCTCCAGTAGTTGCTCAGCAGTAGGTCTTGTTTGAGGAGTATTGTGCAGGCAACTAGTCACCATCTCCACTAAAACAGGATGAGATTTCAATAACTGATCCTTCAAGTTTTCCATGTACACCTCACGACGCTCTACTTCAGAGCGACCAATAAGTCGGCCAGGATTGTGTGGATCTGAATGTGTATGCTGTAGTAGCTCTCCAGGAAATATCTATATAATTATTAAAATTGAATTGATTTTCGTGTGATAGTCAATAAACATTATAACAATATATATATCCAGAGTAATGATCAACAAACATCACAATAATTCACTATCAAGATTATTCTCATGCTTAGTTCACAAACTATTGGCATAATGGTACAACTGTTCGAGCTACGAACATACAACATAGGGGAGGGAGTACAAACAAAGGACCTGCTCTGACTCTCAGCTGTACAAGTGGCCAGGCAGTATTGGGTAATGGACTGCAGTAGCATTTAGTAGTGTATACCCGACTAATTGTATACAAATGAATGAGGAATAAAGCTGGTAAATGTTGAAGATAGTTACATTAATAGAACACATGAATCAGATAACAGTGGGTATGGGGAGGAAGAGTCTAACCCTCTCACTGGCAGATAAAATTCAGCATTACGTCATCCTTGAGCCTATAGGGGCTCGTGTCAGTGAATGGGTTAACTAAGCCAAGGAGACAAAATAGTAAAAACAAGTGTGCTTAGAAAAATTAGTAATGTTGAATACGTATCTAAGAGCACATGCTAATATTTAATAACTAGATTAATAATATTAGTGATCTTTTATTTGTTATAACACAGAACACTTACACACAGTTCCAAGAAAATAATTAATTGAATTTTAACAGCTTTGCACTAATAGTGTATGTTGTATATTCAAGTTTGTATTACCTGTGTCAGTACATAAAGGGCAAGATGTCCGAATGAGAACACATCTAGAGATGGGCCATATCTGTGGCTCTCGCTGAGAGCCTCTGGTGGCATGTACACAGTGGTCCCTGGATTCTTTGAGAGTGTTTGAGCTAGTTCAGTTGGTCTTAAAGTTACCATGCGAGAGTTTCCCATGTCAGTGATCTTAGCTGTCAGAGATGATGTGAGGAGGATGTTCCTTGCAGTCAGGTCTCTGTGAACTATTGGAGGTCCTCGACTATGCAAGTAAACTAAACCGCTGCCTGTGTCTGTAAGAATGGAGATCTTGACTGCAAGTGGAATATTCGGGGAACACTCCAGAAGGTCGTCCACACTCATTTCTAGTCTCTCCATCACCAGTAGGTAGATCTGATCCCTCAAGGAAACACAGACCAAGGAACTGTGTTATGTTAGGATGTCGGAGACCTGCCATGAGTTGACATTCTCGTTGATATCTGTCTACAGACTCTCGAACTCCTTCGTTCCCAGGATCCAGTAACAGTTCATGCATACGCTTAGCAGCACAGATAACCTTGCTATATTTTACCTGAAATACCAATGTGTATCAGTTAAATATATTAAATAACGCTCTGGTCCAGTATTAAAAACAAGAATTAATTGATAGCATGTATAAACTACAATGATTTAAATTTCTATTGAGAACTTGATACCATTGACGCATGAGCTTCAAAACATTACACTGAGACCTAATCATACCTGTAGCCAAGGAGGGTTCGGTTGTACCCCCATCAGAAGTAAATGATTTAGCCACTCCTAACATATAACTACAGCAATATTGATAGCTGTTGGATCAAGGAATTATCTGCTATTACCCTACATGTTCTGTATACTGTGCATGGTGATGGCCTAGTCTGAGTCCAAGTGACCTAATGGACATTCAGCTCCTAGTCTGGCATCGCTGACCCTTTCCTTCCCTAAATGGGTGGGCAGGAAGGAAGGAAAGCGTCTGGTAGCTCTAGTATCAATGACATGTGCAAATGACATCACAGGTTTATTACGTCACCATTAACGCTTAGGCTAAACTCAAGCAAGAATAAAACATTTCGTTGCTAATAAGAAAGATTGTCAACAAAAATGTTCATAATCTTTCTTCATCTTTCACAATAGAAATGAGTAGAACAACAATAACAATAGTGGCTGGTTCACACTTGGGTAGGAGTTGGTCATATACAAGTGCAAAACTCCGCAAACAAGCACTCTTTCTGTATTCTGTCGAGAGGGCTACAAATAAATTATTTTAAAATTCCCTTCAATACTTTCATCTGCTCAGGCTTCACCAAGAAACTGTAACTCCTGTAGCTACCAGACACTTTCCTTCCTCCCCGCCCACCAATTTAGGGTTGGCGACTCCAGACTATTCAGCTCCCTGGTCACAAAACTACACTTTCATAATTCAAGTGAGAAGCTGGTAGTAATATATCATCCTCGTGTAACAAGGCTTTCAATGACCACTATGATGAGGAGCTGTATACAAGCAGTGCATCCTTAAAGAAAAGATGTAATATAGCTAGCTTTATTCAACATGTTCAATGAACCTATAGTATTGAAGTAGTAGACACAGAACAGATTATTAGCTTTGGTGCAGTTATTATAGAATAATAAATGAAGGAAACAACAGTGGGTGTGGCTTTTTCAAGCTTTTTCAAAAGTCTAACCAAACTTCTAGCTACTGGGATAGTATTCCAAGCTTTCCTTTAGCTGCTAAGTTAGAATAGTCCACTTACTTCTAACACTGAGCCATATGAACCTGTTCCAAGTGTCTTCCCTGTAGGTACCACCTGGATCTAAGAAATACTGCTGTAACTTAGAATCTCTTCTAAAGGATCTAGACCAGCCCTGTCTTCTAGCCATGGTTAATACTTGGGAAGCACGTCTGCGTCAGATCTCCTAGTCTCACCACCCCGTTTTAAGCGTTTAAGAAAAATAATATCAAGTTCGGGGGAGGTAGAAATCAAATAAACTCCGCCCACTCATCTGCCACGCCCGCTGTTGTGTTACGATTCCAGTTCGGTCGTGCTTTCGCGTTGGCTGATGTACACGTGTACTCTCATTGTGTAAAAAGAAGTGATGAGTTGAAAGTCTCAGTAATTTAAGTCAGTGTGGACGGAGTGTTCAAAGTCTGCGGTTGTGGAACATGGTAATTACTGTATTGGAAAATTAATATTTCAAGATGCGGGGATTTTTTTTTACATAATGGGTACCCTGATCCCAACATTGCCCTGATAAGAAAGGTTTGACTATATTTTGATACAGGTGTGAAGACTGAATGAATTAATTATTGAATGAATGAGTTATTGATTGTAATCTCGTTATTTATTCTTGCAGGGAATAGATATCCTACCAAGTTCTGTTTCAAGCTCTTATGCTTTATTGTGAACAACACATCTTTTTCCATAATGTTCTATGCTAAATATAACTTTTGTTCAACATGGACCATTGTGATATTCTATTAATGTTGAAATTCATAATACATCTTCAGTTGTTTTTGTTTGTTTTTTGGTTTTGTTGTTGTTTTTTGCTAGTGTGATACAAGAGTATCTATATCCATAAACACAACTTTCTAAGTCTATCAGCTGTATTTGTTGGTTTGGCAAGTATTATTAGAGAGAAAATGGCCATAAGAGTCACTGATGGTGGTCCTTATTGGTAGCTGTTCGTTTGTATTCATGCAACGGCACTGGCAATAGTTAAGTACTACTCTATTCAAAGCACAGGAAATTCTTAGCCAGGCATAACACATACCATGGTAACCACTATCATGGGTACAACAATACATTGATAAGTGTGTGGCTGAGCTAATAAGCTATTGTGCAATTGGGTGGTGTTGTCTGTGACCTCAGACTGGATTCTTAGTTCTGTATTAACTAGTAGAGGAGCGATAGACTTCATTTAAATCTTCATAATTTCTACCATGAATCTGCTACGTTATCATTTTGTGTGCAGTTGGGTGAACAGATGTGTACAGTTGGGTAAGGAGTCGTGTGCAGTTTGGTAATTTAATCATTTAGGTGATGAGCAATAGCTACTGCTACCAAACTTTATTTTCACAAGTATTTCAATTACTGCTTTTAAAACCACCAGAGATACAAATAAATGAGTAGCCATGTTTCACATCAAAATAGTTCTATAGCTTATCACTTTAATTTTACCAGTGGTCCAAGTGGAAATTTGACGTAACAAAAACCAAAGTGACTTATAAAAACAGAAGCAGCAGCAGCAACAACAACAACAACAACAACAACAACAACAAAGAAATATAAGGAAAAACAAGTAATGAAAAAAAAAAGGGGAAACTTATCATTCCTCAAACATGGAAGTTCTACTAGTGATTTGTATGAGATACTGCACTTTCAAAGTTTCAAAAGCTCATTTTCTAGGTTGATTGATCTTTATTTTATTGGGAGAGTGAGCTTTCTCCACAGTGGGTTGCGGCTTGTTCTGCCTAGCCTTCACCATTTCCTTGTCAATTGGGTCCACATGAACCTACTCACACAACATGAAACAAGCATAAATTAAAAAAAAATTTTTTTTAATTCCAATGGGATACAAGTTAGCATATGGTGAAGCTATCAGATATAATAATATATAATTATTTGAGTAGTTTAGTTTCTAAATCGTGCATATTTCCATAGTACCCACTCTCACACTTTTTTTAGAACTGAAGGATATGCTACAACTGTCCTACAGTGATAGAACTGAACTAACGAGTATGCAGAATATTGTCCGCTCATCTTGCCCCAGTAAACCTTGAACCAAGGTGTCATTAACAATGAGAATGCAGGAGGAATATAGCGCATATGAGTGTGTTTAAAAACAAGCCTCTTTTTGATTTTTGTATTTCTTTCGTGTACCTTTGGTGAGTGTGCTGTATTTGTGATAGAGTATTATGTCATAGTGCTTACTAAACAGGTACGCCAGTATGCGTTCTTGTCCCGAACTTAAGGCAAAATAGGTGCCGCACATATAGAAATAGTGTTAATTAATACTCATGCACAGTGCGCTCCAAGCAAGCCTTTCTCCCACTATTATTCTTTCGCATTCTCAGCTCAAAATCAGGGGTTACAATATTCTATATATACTTGTTAGCTAGTTCCTTCAGTTCCATCACTGTAGTACAATATTAGCACCTTCTGTTCTAAAATGGTTAGAGTGCAGTACCATGGAAATCTTTGGGATTTAGTATCCCTCAGGCTCCTAGTAGCGTGCTCGCTACAGACCTGAGCTTTTGAGTTTCTAAATCCCACCGATTTCAAGGTAATTATTATTTGTGTGTCTTGTAAACAACACTTGGAGTGAATAGTCCATATAGCTAGTTAATAGAATGCATATCTATAGAACTTAACTGAATGAACTTAACTGCATAGTGGGAACACTGATGGTTGTTATTTATTATGAATCCTTAGAGTATTGCTTTTTTTTGTCTGATTTCTTATTTCCAATAAAATAATTATCCGCTAAACCAAACCACTAAATTGAAGTCATATCACTGGACCATACATAGGTAAAGTGAAGCATGCAGTCAGGTTGAATCCCAGCCTAGACTGCAGGACACAAATATTGTGGGCTCAAATTCATGTGGCTAAAAAATTTAACACACTGTTCACGTTCACCAAATTATGTGGTTACACCATATCTTAGTTGTTATAAAAGTGCATGTACAATAATGTAACTGATAGACAAAACACACACACACACACACACACACATACACACATTTATGTAGATGGTCTTCTTAGTGCATGCACAACACAAACTTGTATCAATCAGAACTAACCTTTGGATTTGACACGGGTCTTGCAATTGCTCCAATAGTTCTGCATGAAAAGAAAATATTGGGTGTGAGTGTACGCACATATGTACATATGCAATACTGAAATATTGTACCAGTGCACACACATACACACACACACAAAACAACAACCCTCACACAATTAAACTAGTGATGTGCTTCAGCACAAGCAGTGAGCTAACCATTGTGCACCAGTAATTCTAAAAATGTTAAATAATAGTCCTGAGTAATTAAATTACCAGTAGCTCCTGATGAAAAGCACTTAACTACTAGAACACTAGTCTCGCCAGGACAGACCCTTTACTGTACCTTCACCAAATTATGTGGTTACACCATACACGTATCTTAGTTGTTATAAAATTTGTAACTGACAGACAAAACACATACACACACGCGCACACACACACACACACACATACACACATTTATGTAGATGGTCTTTTAGTGCATGCACAACACAAACTTGTATCAATCAGAACTAACCTTTGGATGTGACACAGGTCCTACATTTTTGGATTGTGAGGTTGCAACTGCTACAGAGAGAGAGAGAGCAGCAAACAATAAACATAGTGACATCTGAACATAGTGTTGTTT
>WLWD01000160.1_pt1 | contig 21605 bp, 16 predicted proteins | sample 6712731 | NCBI WGS metagenome assembly WLWD01 (sample SAMN12718690, study PRJNA576275) | sponge metagenome | isolation source: marine sponge | host: Mycale hentscheli | place: New Zealand: South Island, Marlborough, Capsize Point | collected 2014-11-01
ATAGACGCCTGATAAACCTAATGTTTATCTCAATCACAAGTTAATAGACGCCTGATAAACTTAATGTTTATCTCAATCACAAGTTAATAGACGCCTGATAAACTTAACGTTTATCTCAATCACAAGTTAATAGACACTTTGATAAACTACTTATATATTCCATTATAGCTCGTGACAAAGCATTTCTGCAATTGTGCAAAAGTGAAGAATAAAGCACAAATCAAATATGACATTCACAAATCACATGAAATGCTAATGCTACATTCAGCAATAATTGAATAATGTTAGGTACATTTATTGTACTTACTGTTGATAAATGCTTTACTAATTCTTCTCTAAGTCATGCTACAGAGTAGCTAATTATGCTTTTGAAGAATGTAGACAAATTTTAGATTTAAAAAATGTATCCATTTTTAAGAATTTCCTGGTGACGACATGATTTTCAAAGCACACAAACTAGCTAGCAATAAATTGGTAATTAAAGAAATCCAACAAGATTGAATTCCAATAAGTGGATTGGACAAATGTTATCATTCTTATTGAGCTACTTTTGATTACTTAAGTTAAATTACTTTCCATCTATAAAAACCAACGTCAGCATGCACACACATACAGTTGTACTCACACACATACATAGTTATACACATAGGCATATATAGTTACACACAAACCTACAATAAAAGTCACTGTGACAATAGCGAACATAGGCTCTTCTATACATCTAAACTGCTATATAATTTCACATGGTTCACAATAAGTTACAGTAAATTTAGCTTATTCCAATCTACAATATGAATAGCTCATAAAATGGGCATATGTCAGTGGTAGAATGTATCAATTATAAAACATAATAGCTAGTGTATCAATAATCTAGTGATATAAGGTGGCTTGTAGCTATTGGATACTCTACACAGTGAGCATTTGAACCAAATAATGAAATAAATCACCTTCCTAAACAATACAAGGTAATAAAGGGGGCTGGAAGAGCTAGCTAGGTATATATAGAAATCATATAACCATTGGTGCATTAACTGTTCCTTGCTTTGATTTGCTAGTGTGTTTGGCGCAATTGCGTAACGTTTGACGATCTTTACCAATGCTAACTTATTCTCCCTAGCCGCATGTAACTAATTGGGGAATTGAAATGTTCATAACAATAAAAGGGAAAAATGTTGCTGCTATTTTCATAAAGGACCCATTTTGGGAAGCAAAAGCTATTAACTTACCCTTGCCTTTCTTGATGATAGTGATGGTGGACTTCTGGAATTCAAATTCTTTGAAGTACAGTAGCTCCTCCCTTTTTTCAGGCTCTTGCAATTGTCAATGTGCATGCAGTATTTGTTCTGTTCCAGTTAACGGATGATTGATGTCCAGACGTCCAGACAATTGCTGTTCCACTGTAAAAGTATATTTAACAAAGTGTTGTCAGGTGACCACAACAAGCTAGCCTAGTGTCAGAATAGCACTCCAGTATTGGTGATGCATGCATTATCAGACCTATTGGAACCAATACTTCTCTACTACCAACACACACTGGAGAACACTTACCACGCCAGCAGTGAGAGCAGGCGGCAAGAGCTCTTGCAATGCAGTCGCAGAGACACCAATTGAGGTCAAAGGTGAATAGCAGCCATTCTGCGTGATTCTTCCAGTAACGCAATATTTTATGAATCTACTTTATAGTCCGCATTTTGGGTGTGGTGGGTCAGAAATTAAAAATGTGGGAACGCCCTATTTTGGAAAACAATAGACTCTGTCAGTAAGCAAGATATGGCGGAAAGCCGGCCGCAAGTTCGTACAGAGGTGAGCGCATAGCTACGGCTAGCTCATTACTTAATCAAGTGTTTGTTAGCCTAGAACCAGCCTTCCCTATATAGCCCGCTGTTTGTATAGCTTTTACAAAAGGGTTGAAAGAAGGGAAAACACTGCTACCTACACACATACCAAGTGCTTAGCTTAATTTTTTTTTACAACTAGAAAAAGGGAAATTAATGTCTGATCATTATATATAAGGCATCAACAACTGGATAGAGAGGGAAACTTATGTCTGAGCATGCTCATAAAGAGATACCAGCTAAACTGAAAAAAGAGGGAAAATAATGTCTGAGCATGCTCACAGGCAATGCACTGGCAACTGGAAAAAAGAGAGGGTAAAAGTCATGTTCCTGAGCATGCTCTTAAAAAGACACCAGGTTCTTTTCATGAGCATGCTCAGACATGACTTTCCCTCTCTTTTTTTCAGTTGCTAGTGTGTTTTTGTGCTGGAGGATGGTTAGACTATCCCTCTCTTTTTGCTACAGTTTGTATCTATTTACTCTAGCTATTTGAAGTCTAGTTTGTTCCAGAAATATAGTAAGTTGTGTGTTTATAACACATAAACACAGCATATAATATTTGTAGTAATTTTTTTGTTGTTGTGTTTGTTAGTGGTTTATTTACAGTTTTTACCATGTGTAAATAATTTGTATTTAGGATTTATATTTGTATGTTTGTGCACTTTTATAGGAAGATTATGTTTTTGGGTTGTTTTTTTTTAATGTATATGTTCACGTGTTAGCTTTCTATACAGCATAGCAGGTGTCTTTCGAAAAGAAAAAAGCTTTTTTTTTACAATTTTTTCATTGCGTTTTGACTAAACAGTTGGTACAGTCACAATAAAAATTTTACTAGTCAAGTTCTCGTTTCAGTTGATTTACAGCTAAAAGCTAGAAACTCTTCCACAGCTATATCAGCAAGCTAAGCCTTGTACTACCCTCTAAATGCTATAGGGGTCATGCTAAACAGCTTGCACAATAAAAAAAATGACTTGCTTCGATTAAGCAGACTGGCTGGATTTTCGCTGAACTTGCTGCTCTGACAAGTCCCTACTTCTTAGTCTTTCTACCAGCTACAGGTGGGTCTCTAGTAGTGAGAATATCTAAGCCAATGATGACCCCAACATTTAAAATAGCATCATTTTTACATTCCTGAAAGTGGCATATGGTAAACATTGAGCATTTAAACTTTAACATAGTCGAACTGAAAAACTATATTTTATCAACTGCCGTAACATTTTCTCTCTTTTTTCTTTTTCTACAATAGCTCCTTCAGTGCAAAAAAAAATTGTTCTACTGAACAGAATTGAAAACCTATCTTTTCTGGTGCCTACTGTACATTATTTGTGACCGTCTATTGGAAAACCAGGCACAACGCGGCACCCTTCGAAATTTTTTTTTGTTGCACTTACGGAGTTGTCGCCGTCCAGATATTGAGCTCTCCAAGTTTTATCGTCGTAGCTTAAGTCGTTCCCGCTATAATAGACCTAACCGTTCCCTTCCGTCGGCTTGAAACAATACATTTTTAAGAAATCGATCGATCTTTTCTCGATATTACGCACGCCGCGTTGTGCCCGGTTTTCCCATAGACGGTCACATTTTAGCACAGGAAGAAACAGCTCATTCTCTTATTATGTTTTGTGTGCTTGGAATATCATGTCATTATTTTGTGTTTGTGTTGTGTGCACATATTTACGCATTGTGCCAGTAGTATGTTTGTGTGTTTGTTTATTTGTTTATTTCTCAGTATTGTTTTTTTACTATTTTTATATACTAAATATTGTATTGTATATAAGCATTGTGTGAGAAATGGTATGTTTGTGTGTTAGTATGTCACACAGTTGCTATTGTTATGCGTTTACATTTCTGTAAAGTATAGAGTAAATTTGTTTATTTGTGTGTTTGTTTACATGGTTTAATTACAATATTGTTGTTTGTTAGTATTTTATGTACTTATTTAAAGTTGTATAGAATGTTTATAAACTGCTGATATAGGAATAAATTTGTTTGTGTCGTTTAAATAGCACTTAAATGCTGTTGTTGTTTTTTGTTTGTTTATCACTTTAATTATATATTTGTTTATTTATTTGTATTTAGAGAGATCTCCATCCTCCAGTCTCTCTTCACTGGGAGCACTGCCATACATGGAGTAAGGATGTCGAGCCTGTACAATGTGCAGTACTACATAATAAAGTGCTAGTTATGCATCATAATTATTGCACACTTCACATCTCTACTGACCTTCATTCATGGACTACTACTCGTGCACCATATGACTACTCGTCTCTAACTACCTACCAGTCTAAGTTTGTATTGGTTGGTGGAAGTTATCCCTCCATTTATGAACCTACTAACTCTCTGTTGACTAGTACTACTGGTCTAGACTGGAAGCCATCGCTACGTTCCATGCCTACTCGTCGCTACTTCACATCATCAGTTAGTGGAGGATCACCGGAGGTCCTGGTTGTGGCTGGTGGGTGTGGCTCACATCACAAGTACTTGGACGTAGTGGAAGTTCTACTCAACGACCATTGGACAACTGCAGACTCACTTCCTTCTTCATGCTATGACATGCGATCAACATTCCATGAAGGCAACTTCTATCTCACAGGAGGAACTTTCAAGGAGAAGATTCTGTTTATATGCAGTTTAGAGTCTATCATAGCATCTGCTAGTAATGGCAGCACAAGAAGACAAACAATATGGAGGACAGTAACCACACTTACTGACATCTTCGCTATCATCTCCTATGTATCAAATCTAATCAGCATCGGTAGATATTCTACTATTAGAAGTTACTCTAACAAGACAGAGGAGTGGATTGAGACTACTAGTGAGGGAGATAGACCAGTTGGTGTATGGAAAGCTACTGCAGTCTTGTCTACTGGACAGTTGCTGGTTGCTAGTGGCAATGGAGTACACAAAGAAACTCTGTCAGGTTAGTGTAAGTAAATAGCAGCATCTCTAGTAAGCCATCTTGCCTTCAGTGATATTGGCTTCTCTTTAGAATGTCCCATTTATAGATTATATGGGAAACTAAAGTTAGGTATTAAAAACTTGTACTATAATAAAACTAGAATATTATTATTTATTATTAAGTTAATTAAGTTAAAACTAAATATTTATTATATTAATTATGATATTATAATAAGTAAGGTAATTGATTGTCTTGGCCAAAATTGCAAGTGCTAGAGTGCAGCTGCTTCTACTGGCAGCTGCTTCTACTGGCTTAGCTCCAGGCTATAAAACCAGCTGCCCACACTCTGTATTGCTGGAGCCAGCTAATTGTACTGGTGCAGTGTGTGGGTTACTTGTATAGTATAACCAATGAGACTGTAATAACTAATTAGTGTTTTATTTGCAATATTTTATAATGCACATTTTATTTTATGTTTAATAGTTCTAAAATATGAAGATGCATATAAACACTTCATTGTTTCCAAGGAAGTGTTGGAGCTTCTGTCTTTAAAGTTTATGTCCCTTGGTCCTCCAAGACAAGGCAAGAGTACAACTCTCAGGAGAATAAAGAAAGATATCATAGATCTTCTGTCAGCAAAAGAAGAGGAGCAGATTCATGGCAGCACAGGCACAGTGGAGTGTTGCTCCAATGTGGTAGTCCAAGGCAAGTCTGATCCAACTACAGCAGAAAGAAGTATAAACTGGACCATTGTAAAGAATCTCATTGAGGAAGCTTCTCTACTCTTTCACACTCTCAAAGATAGTCTGGCGACTGAATCCACTTCTGAAACTGAATCCACTTCAGAAGCTACAGCTGATTCCCATAGAGGTAGTGACACCAGGTCAGAGGTCAGTCAGGCTAGCAGTACACTGCAGTCTCACAATGTGGAAGAGCCACCCCAGCCTTCATTATTGCAGAAGATGATGGCAAGATTGAAATCTTTTACCCGAAATAGGCAACCCAGGCATAAGGAAATCACTCCACTCTCAACAACACATGACCAACCAGCTGATCAGGCAGTATCATCACCAGATTATTCTGAAATAGCTGCCATATTCGAAACAGTGTCCAAACAACCACACTTTGCAGAAAATGTGAAGCACTCTTTTAAAGCTTTTTTGAGAATGGAGGACACCGGAGGTCAGCCTGAACTGATGGACATACTACCAGCACTCACCATAGGACCTGGCCTCTACTTGCTGTTCTTTAGCTACAATTTCCAACTAGATGAGGAGTATCGGGTATTTTATCAGAGAGCTTCAGGAGAGACAACTGCACCAGAGAAATCAGAGTTTACTCTGCAAGAGATGCTTTTGCGTACTCTGGCCAGTATATCTTGTTTCAGTTCCTCCACCCATCTTCAACCTCAGCCAGGAACAGACAACTCAGCCATTGGTGAGATACTGGAGTCCTCCAAGTCAGTAGTGTATATAGTGGGTACTCACAAAGACAAGGTTTCTGAGGAAGTCATCGCTACAGTCGATTCGCAGCTTCAAAAAGTGATTCGAGACACTGACTCCTACAAAAAAGGCATAGTTCAGTTCTGCTCAAAAGACAAGCTTGTTGTTTCTTTAGACAACATGGGAGGCGGAGTAGAAGAGATCGATCACTTGCATCAGCTACTGGAGAATGCCATGGAGAAACACTTTAAAAAGCTGAAAATTCCAGCCGTGTGGCTTCTGTTCAGCTTGTGTCTTCGCATGAGAGAGGTGAGGACAGCCAGCCTGGAGACCTGCTTGGCCTTGTCCCATGCCTTCAATATGACACCCTACGAGACCAAAGCAGCTCTGTGGTTTCTTCACCACCATGCCGGTGTTCTGATGTACTTCCCCAGTGTGCCTGGTTTGGAGGATTTGGTCATCATAGACATCCAGGTAGTGTATGACAGTATCACTGGTGTCATTCTTAAAGCCATGAGCTTTGATAGCATAGGTCAGGCCACATCAGAGAGATTCAGGAAAACAGGTCGATTCTCTATGACAGATTTGAAGACAGCTACAGCTAACATTTCCGGAGATCTGATTCCACCAGAGCAACTGGTAGCTTGGCTTGCATATCTTCACTTCATAGCTGAAATTGCGTCAGTCGAATCTTCTGATACTAACTCAGTGTTAGAAGAAGAGAAAGAATACATCATGCCTTGCGTGTTAGAAAACACTAGTGCAAAGGAACTTGACCTATTCCACAAAGAATCCTGCAGATCTTGTTTCATGGAACCTCTCTTGATGTACTTCAGTAGTGGGTTTACTCCTATGGGACTCTTTCCTGCTGCAATGGCATGTCTCGTATCCAACAAGTCCTTCACTTTCATTGGAGAAGGAGTCAAGAAAAACATGGTGCACTTTATGTACGGATCTAAACAAATTCGTGTAACATTTATATCCCGATGCAAATATTTTGAAGTCGTTGTTTCGTGTGATCCTACTTTCCAAGACTCCATTCACCATGAATGTGCTGCTCTAAGACAAGAAATAGAGGACACTCTAAAGGAGGCTAGTTCCAGAATGAACTACAACAGCTCCATGGACTATCAGTTTGCCTTTGACTGTCGTTCACATGAAGGAGGGAATCATCTCGGGAGAGTTCATGAAGTAGAGCCCATTCCTTCAGTCATGAAGTGTTTCAACAGTTCACAAGGAATTGCACTTCAGAATAGACACCTCATTTGGTATGGACAGGTATGTAGAAATAGACTATCATATTCTAACTTGCAACAACTAACAATCATTTTGTTTGGTTTTAGAAATACGTGAATAAAGATCCTGTGGTAGAGGTCTCTGAAAGTAAGTCAAGTTATTGTTTTTATTTGGTATCATTATAAATGTTTTATTAATAGGTGGCAATAACTTGAGTATATTTCTGAGTGTGTATCCTGACTTGGTGCACTCAGTGAAGCCTTGTGTTATGACAGTAGCTGATCACTGCTACAGTATTGGACTCATATCTCCGGACATGTATGACCAGCTCTGTCAACGTCAGAACTGGATTGATGTAGAGAAGACAAGGAACCTTCTGAGTAGCATTCGTACAGTCTTATCAACTAGACCTACTGCCCTCAAGGAGTTTGTTACTGTATTGTCTCAAGTGGACTATTGTAGACAAGTGGCAGATGAATTAAAGCAACAACTCCAGTAAGAATATTGTTATTATAGTAGCATTTGAATTATTGTATTGTTTTTGTTACAGAATTGCTGTGGATTGAATTCAATCAACACTACAGGGACAAACATTTGAAAACACTCGTTGTGTTTTATGCTTCATGTATTATATCCCATATTTCAAATTTAAACTTTGTGAATTTATGTCTTTTGTTATTTTGAATAAAAATTATTAACTTTATTTTAACAAAATGTTATATAATTCCATACAAGAATAGTAATGATCACCAACTCTCCAGCAAAATGAGGACAATATGGCCACCATCCATAAGCACTACCGCATACACGACACCAACAGCATGAGAGTGTTCCACAAACTCAGTGTGACCGCAGTTCCATTCACTAACACAGTGGTCTTCTGGAAGTCGTACGTGGCTAAATATTTATATACATTATGTATAAAATAAACACACACAAACTTATATACGTACATACATGTGCACACAAATACACACATGTGCACACACATACACACATGTGCACACACATACATACATGTGCACACACATACATACATGTGCACACACATACATACATGTGCACACACATACATACATGTGCACACACATACATACATGTGCACACACATACATACATGTGCACACACATACATACATGTGCACACAAATACATACATGTGCACACAAATACATACATGTGCACACAAATACATACATGTGCACACACATACATACATGTGCACACACATACATACATGTGCACACAAATACATACATGTGCACACAAATACATACATGTGCACACAAATACATACATGTGCACACACATACATACAGATTTGCTCACGCATACAGTGAGTCACTTACAGATCAGCTGTGGCCACAGGACTCCATTAACCTCTAAGGTCACTCCATGTCTGTTGCTCATATAAGGACACTCCAGTATGTTGTAGTCTCTGACATTACAGTCTATTATGATATTGTTTATTAACACTTCAGTACCAGGTTGGCAAAGGGTCTCCTTCTACACAATAAAGTATTTATTTTGACATTAAATATTGAACACACACACACACACATACCGTTTTAATCCATACAGTCTTCCACTCTGGATTGTCACGTGCTAACACACAAACTTCATCTATCGTCAGATCTGTAAACACACGTACACACCAGAAAGTGCGCTAGTTCACCACTGCATGAAATGTTATTGTAATAGTGCTATGCAATAATTGAATTCATAGAGGGGGACATTTTCTCACCAAGGAATTCCTACCACACTATGAATAATGAGAAGAGATCCATTGCTCAACAATGGCAGGAACAAAGCCAGCAAACATGGAGATGTTGGTTCACAAGGAAATGCTGTGAATAAAGCTAATCAGTAGGGACCTCATCTACAATATCTCTGTCTCAGTAATCTCAACTCTATAGCTCTCACAGGGAAATGCTGTGAATAAAGCTAATCAGTAGGGACCTCATCTACAATATATCTGTCTTAGTAATCTCAATTCTATAGCTCTCACAGGGAAATGCTGTGAATAAAGCTAATCAGCAGAGACCTCATCTACAATATCTTTGTCTTAGTAATCTCAATTCTATAGCTCTCACAGGGAAATGCTGTGAATAAAGCTAAGTAGGGACCTCATCTACAATATCTCTGTCTTAGTAATCTCAATTCTATAGCTCTCACAAGGAAATGCTGTGAATAAAGCTAATCAGTAGGGACCTCATCTACAATATCTCTGTCTTAGTAATCTCAATTCTATAGCTCTCACAAGGAAATGCTGTGAATAAAGCTAATCAGTAGAGACCTCATCTACAATATATGTCTTAGTAATCTCAATTTTACAGCTCTCACAAGGAAATGCTGTGAATAAAGCTAGTCAGTAGGGACCTCATCTACAATATCTCTGTCTTAGTAATCTCAATTCCATAGCTCTCACAAGGAAATGCTGTGAATACAGCTAATCAGTAGGGACCTCATCTACAATATCTCTGTCTTAGTAATCTCAATTCTATAGCTCTCACAAGGAAATGCTGTGAATAAAGCTAATCAGTAGGGACCTCATCTACAATATCTCTGTCTTAGTAATCTCAATTCTATAGCTTCTCATCACTAGTATTTCTTGCAGCTCAAGTGTAATCATTAGCATGTATGTGTATTCACTTTACTTGCATGGTAAAGAGTTTGTGTTTGTCTGTTTGTTTTTTGTCTTATATATGTGAGTGGGTCTAGGAAAAGGGACCTTATGGCGCATGTTCGGGTCGAACTTAAGGAGCAGGAACTCCATTCACATCCTTGAACATTCCATTTGCCTCCGCACACACAAACGTATTTTGACCACATAATGTTATTCATACATTCATACCACAAACCCACAGTTCCTTTTCATCGTGCTTTACCTTATGTACGTGTTCACCTCATGTATTTTTGCTCTCAAGTTCTTTACCATACAATCTAAAGCTGCTTTACATAGCCAAGCGATTAGTCCACCGCTTTTAACATATAAACAAACAAAAAATTGTGTTCATTAATGCTATTAGCAAGTTACAATCCACCTCCACTTAGTGCTAAAAAAATTGGAGAGTTAAACCTTCGATGCACAAAGAAACTGGTGGCCATACTGGGCTGTATTAAGCAATTGAACCAGAAATCAAGAAAACATAAATTGAAGTATCACTTCTGGTATAATTAACATTTCTGTATACTTAACAGCATACTCTGCAAATGTAATAAAATCGTGCAGCAGCTTTTAGCAGCGACTAACAAAGATTTCTGTAAAGTTCTTTGTAGCTTTTGTAGCACAATTAGCACACCCCTGATAGTGCTTCATTCTGTCTGATTGGCTGTATGAAATGAATAATATATTATAATATATATATATATATATATATATATATATATATATATGTAATTAGCACACCCCTGCTATGCTTGCTTAAATCACTTGTACTTGATAATGTTACTTGTGGTACACTGTATAGTGTAGACTACTGGATCTACTCACTGGGAGTGAAGATTGGAACTTCTTGAGATGTTGACTCTCCCAAGGAGGTACTAGCATGCACCACCAACTGATAGAGATCACATGTTGATGTGTTTAAATACACTGAATGCATGGAACTGAAGGATGACACAGGCAGGGATAGGTTGCCTGGAGTGATGATCGCACGGTAAGTGGCAGGAGGTGTGTCCTGATCATCCACAGTCATCTCCAAATATAATGTATTATTTACCATCTTCACGGAAACCGACTCGATATTGGGCAACCCTAAATAATAAATATTAAAATTCACCCTAAATCAAGCCATGCCCATTTCCACTCACTTGGTAAGACAGTGACATTACTAGGTGCTGTCTGTGAACCATTTCTAAATAGTGCCACACAATATAGCTCCTGGCCATACAGATCTTTAGAAATATTTAATGTCAAGAAACCAACACTGATGCGGTTCAAATCCCCACCAATAAACCGGAAATCCTGGGATATAGCTGTTCCATTTAGATAGTACCTCATGCCAGTGATGACACTAGATGTCATGGAACATGTACAGGCCACACTCACATGTGTCCCCATGACATCCTCACCAGACATGCTGGTAGCACAAGAGAGATTGGGAGAATCTGAAAAAGGAAATGAAAATAAGTGTTGTGAGACAGCCTTGAATGTGAAACATGGAGGAAACAGTCAGACATAAATCACACACACACACACACATACACCACACACAGACAGATATATTTATTTATTTATTCCATGCTAGATATCTTAACAGTGTTATTATTAGATATGTGACAAGTGAGAGATATTTCATCATACCACACGCCACACATCTGCAATACACATCTGCAATACACTCTGTATTGAGCAAGCCCACTACCCTCCACTACACCAGATAATAGCAGCAGGCTAGCTTACAACCTTTCTTACTAACCAACATGGTCAAAGCAGCTGCTAAAATATCAGCTGGGGGTGTGTGGAGAGCCCCTTTATAACATTTTCAGCTGAATTTCGATCTTTCCAGGGAAGTTTAAAATTGCAATTATTTTGTTGGTAGTTGCTATGCACTGTCATTACTTACAGAGGCTTCTCTATAACACAAGGACAAAGTACCTGCCCAAGGCACCACTCACAGAGGCCTAAAACTTTGTAGCACTTTTTTGAGCTGTGTGGGTAAGTTGGAGCTCCGAAATTTGGTGCACTACTAGCCAAGCTATACTCTACTGCAAGACAACGAGTTCTTTTCATTTCAATATTACTTTGTGATTTATTTGCATTTTGTTTCTGTTTAAAAGATATTGAAAAGTTCAAGTAGTGGTGCAATTCAAATATTTGAGGTCTACCCGTGTGTAAAAAAATTGTCGTCCTCATTATTAGATTCCAAGAAAAACTGATACAAAATTTGGAACTTCTATTTCACTCGCAATTGTTATGAGACAACCTGATATACTTTTCCTGCAACTGCACGATGGTTTCTGCTCGTGTATTATGGAATGGTGGGATATTGGCGGGAATTAATGTCCGTATCTATGGGCATCAGTTAGTTTTAGCATCTTCTTGACTTGAAGTTAGATAGTTCATGTACATGCACGTCTCTGTCCTGAGGTAAGTACAAGACATTATATATTAGCTACCTTCACACATTGAACTTACTTTGAGCATAAGCCGAGCTAATGAGAAGAAATGAACCAACAATGATGACAGCGGCTGGCCTCAAATGACCCCACCAAATTGTCCTTTGTTTGCGGACTTCTTTTTTCTTCCTCCCACCTTTAATTCCCCCCTAATGAAATCACATGAAACACAATGACTTTAAAAAAATCCAACCTCTAGCCACACCTTATCTGGCCTGTGGCCACACCTTACCTGGCCTGTGTCGTCATAGATATTGCTGCTTAATCGTGAAAACTTCTTATCTTCCTGAGGAATTTTCATGGAGTAACTGCTGGTCCCACCCTCAATACTGCTTGTAGTGATGCTGCCATTTACACCCTACCAACACAAACAGTGTCATGTCAGCAAAACACACACACACACACACACACACAAACAATCATACATACACACAAACACACACATACATACACACATACATATATATATATACTGTATATACACATATACATAAATACATACACACACATACACACATACATACATATACACATACATACATATACATACACACATACATAATCCAGAAGAGCTCAATGTCTTCACTGAGAATTAGTTATTTAGCAAGTTTACTGATACAAGTGGAAGGGAGGGAGGCAGTAAGCTAATTGTATGTGATAGCTGGAACTGTATTTGAAACCCAGTCCTACCTGAACCTTCTGCTCCTTGTCTTCCTCCTTGCCAGCAGAACCTGTCACACTAGTTGTGAGCTCCACACCTTTCAGTTGGTCTGAACCAATCTACACACACAAAACAAAGTTTCATGAAGGCTCAGTCATTATCAGAATATAGAAGTATTCAACACTCCAACAGTGAAATGGAGACAGAGGAAAACACAAATGGCCAGCAAGCTGGTCTAGCTGAAGCAAGCAGAAATTTCTTTTATTTAAATGGCAACAGCTAATAATGTTTAATTGTTAGTTAACCCTCTCACTGGCAGATAAAATCCAGTAATTCTATTTTTTCTATATGAATAATGTTTAAAAATAAATATAAAATCAGGAGTTCAAAAAATTACCTAGCAACCATATATCACATGTGAAAGTACATGTATTGTTCAACATTTTTGGTTAAATTTGGTTGCTTAGCAACAAACCACAAAGTGGTGATTGGGACCACAACATACCTATATCATAACAAAGTGATCTGTATGCGTTCCAGTGCAATATTAGCAATTGCTCTGTGCAGAGCTAAAAATAACATGCGGACATTGGTCAATTACCGTACAAAACTTGATTTGGACCGCACAATCAATGATATGCATGGTCATTGTGTCCGGCCAAAAGGTGTTGCATAAAAAAGAACCAGAAATAAAGTTTTCTCACTCGCTGGAAAAACTAAATACGCGACGGGCCGGGAAGCAATAATTAAGTCAGTCGCGTGATCCTTCCGATTGTGCTGAATCAGCAATTTCAGTTCTTCATGCGTTCGCAAAGTCGATTGCTACCTTTCCCTCAAGTTTTCTGCGGTGTTCTTCTGATTTAGCTTCTTGTTAGGCTTGTATGGTTGTGTCCAAGAAATCTACGATCTCTTCGGTAAGTTTATTTCCTGTTGTCAGCAACAAAAAAGGTGCTATTAGCTGTAGCTTCTTTTGTAGCTAGTGCTCGTTATCAATGAACGACTGGACTGGCACTGCTAGTTAACTATTTCTTAACAACTATCACTAACTCACTATTTAAATCATATAAGGTGTTCACCTGTCAACCTTATAATAAATGATAGTAGTGCATGAACTATAACTATCCTTTAAATACCGTTGCTATATTGTTGTCAGGTGTAATAACTTGGCAAGTGTGCAATAACACTTGCCTCAAACTGTGTATTTTAACTGCCCCAGGGTTGAACTCAGGCGCTCACAAAACCTACTATGTCTTCACTGAAATAGTCACTAGACACGGCCATAGCTAAACAAAGGACAGTTTGTAAGGTAACTGCGAGTGGCAACGGTATTTAAAATAGTTAAAGCATGCGCATTAGTTTCTAGTAGATTTATCGCACTCAGCCCTCGGGCCTACGGCCCTCGGGCTGTCGTGCAATAAATCGACTAGAAACTAAGAGCTCATGCTTTAACTATTACTTGATTCACACCATGATTATTTAGTTCATCATTATTTAACCACACTCTGACCAGTTTAGTAATAATAATTTGAATAATGAAATGGGTTGACCACTCAAAATAAGTCAATGTCCAGGCAAACTTTGATTTGTTCGGACAAATTGTCCAGACAATTTTTGAGTGTTATTTTCAGGTCTGCTGTGCATGATTAGATATTTTTACTGTTATAATAGACAGTTATCTCAGCCAGCAATGCTGTTGCTCACTGATGACACCAGGGGAGGCGTGACTGTTAGCTGGGCAGAAGAACATCCAAGAATAAAAGAATATTTCGCTAATAATTCCAGTCCTCTGCACACACTCACTCCTCCCTCTAGCAATTTTCTTACTCATACTCCTCATTGTTCATCCATTCATAACGTTATCAACCTTTACCATCATCTCAATATGCTGACCTTGCAGAAGTAGAGACATCATCCTTTGAATGAATAGAGAAGTCCAAAGTAATTCAGAGAGCAAAGGTAGCTCAGTCAAATCATTACTCATTGCTGGGAGTTTGTAAAAAAAAAGTTTACAGTTGCGACCAAATTAGCGCCATATTCCTGGGAAAGCTTTTAGGCATAATAAAACTCACCGCCATGTTCCCGGGAAAACTATTTCTTACTTTTTCCTCCAATATACTGCGTAAATAGCTTCTTTTTTTTACCTGGAATATCAAGTTCCATATCCTCTTTGACATAGCTGCTGGTATGCTCGCTACCTACAGTGCTCAAGTAGCTCTCAAGTTGAAAACTAGTAACCGGCAATGAAATGACAGCTTTAGCGAGCAAGTCCAATTCTCTATCCTCGACAGTAGTACCTCTGCAGTAGTTATAAAGCTCCTGTGCCCCTTCCCTCTCACGTTCGCAGTCGAAAACATCGTCGCAGACAAGATCCACTGTCTCAGTTGCAGACAAATTTATCGCCATTTTTCAAACCAACGTCAAGTTTATTTTTAGCCCTGACTGCCTTAGTTACGTAGTAGCTATTTCTATTCTAAAAATACATGCAATAGAACAACACATTAGCCGGGCTCTGGACGCTGCAGCTAAGCTTTAGCATTTATCGTTTAGGGAAAAAATATTATTTCCCGCATTACGTCATCCTTGAGCGCCTATAGGCGCTTGTGCCGGTGAATGGGTTAAATGTTTGTGTTTAGGTTTTTGTGTCATTCTTAGGCAACATGCAAGATTTTGACACACATCCACACTTGTTCTGTGGATGTATACACCAGCACAAGACTTGCATAGTATTCTCTTCATGAATGGACTATAGGACTCCAATTTTCAAGAAGAACAATATTGTAGGTATGGCGCATAGCTAAGACCAACTGGGCCTGAAGCTAGTAAGACCTAACTGTGTCAGCAACTATCACATCATGTCAGAGACAACCCAATTCAAAGAGGCAAACAATTAAATTCCCTTAGACGATGGGTAAGGATCGATAAACCCAAGAATTCTGTGGCCGCCTTCCTAAGTATGCTCCATGAAAATGCTCTATTGTACCAGAGCTCTAGTAGATAAAGCATCGAATTGTATTCTCTTAGTGACTTGACTATTAGGCAATGGATCTCAAGTAAGAACAACTGTTGCATAAGGCACACAGCTATGACAGCACATCACCAGATAATTTACCACCACCTATATGATAGAAATAAACTCTGCTATGTTTGTAAGGCTTAACTGTGAATATCTGTTCTCTTCTGTTTCCGTAGCTCTTTGCCATTTTTTCTAGTCGAAGTTTTTCTCCTGATTTTTAAACTTCTTGCGCCCGTGCTAATGTAAGGTTTAATGCATTGACCTCTTTGAACTTTGGCCATACATATCTATAGGTTACACCACGATGTGGAGGTTGGTGTGGGATTTACACAATTGAGGGCCAAAGTCCCGAGATAGTGTAAACCGTACCAACTGAACACGAAGTGGTGCAACCGACTTGTACCATGGCTCTAGGCTACAGGAAACGCACAAAAATTAATTTTGATTGGATGGTTTACTTTTTCACCTCCTAGGAGGTGGGTATGAAAATTCACCGCGAGTTGAGCAATGTGATTGGACAGTTTGAATGTACCATGGTACATATATATTATTATATATATCTAAACGTCAATTGGAAGTCGTTTGTGTGGAGCTCTCTTCGCTCAACCTAACTAAGCAGTGCATGCCATCTAGTTTGCCCGTGCCTCTAATGGCACTAAATGATTATTAAAGTTTGTTTTCCAATCCTACAAGAACAATTTCATTGCCAAGAGCTTGTAAAAAGTAAAATATTATTGATGCTTGTAGAACAGGATTGACCACAAGAAATACATGTATACAAATCACACGTACATTCTCAAGCACATCTCAATCAACCAAGTGAGGTCAACAAGATGTACTCACACAACATACATACTCACACACATACACATCAACATACACACACATACACACGTACATACACACGTACATACACATATACATACACATACACATCAACATACATATATATATACACATACATGCTCAAACATACACACATACACACATACACATCAACATATTATATTTATATACACACATACATACTCAAACATACATACACACACATACATACACACACACGTACATACACACGTACATACACACGTACATACACACACATATATATGTATACGCACATATATTCTCACCAAGTCAGTCTTATGGACTAGATGGATCAATCCTTGCTCCATTCTTCAATGCTAATATATTCTATAAAGATAAAAAAGAAAAAAGAAGTAAAAACAAATCACAACAAGCTATAGTTATCATGTTGGACAACATACATGCTCACCCCACACAAAGGTCTATGAACAGAATCAGTGACTTTCAATGGGTTCCATGTTACAAGGATAGCTACCTCATAGCCTCATTTCTTCCAAATGTATGGATTCTTTCTACTTCTTTCAGTTCTTTCTCCTATGCATTTTGTACAATTGATTTTTGCTGCCTATCTTGTTTTGCCTACCCAAGCAGCACTACAAACTTATAATGAAGTCCCTCAATTACAGCGAGATAGCTACATGACCTCATTTATTGTGTGTATAGCTTCTTTCACGTTCTCCCTCTACGTCCCCTTATCTTACTTTGCTTTGCTACAAGCGATACCTGTTTGAACTGTTTCTACTTAAAGTTCCAAGTCTCTCCCTAGTATAGTGAGCCTGAGACTACGCAGACCGCCATATTAACCAGTCAATGAAATTTACTTACCTGCTGAGCTACACAGACAGCACTGCTACTGGCTATCCCTTCCAAGCGGTCACAGCAAACAACAACAATCCGAGTGAGGTTGACAGAGTAGTGGGGGTGGCTGCATGTGATGTGGAAAGGGGGTGTGTAATGGGCGTGTATCACATGACTACCTCCTGCGCAGACGAGAAGCTTTTTTAGTGCGCCGCACGGTCAACCGACAGCGCAGCGTAACTGTAGCTTTCAACTAACTTTTTGGGAGCTCTCTGTCAATGGGAAACACAGAGTTGCTTAAAGCAATTTTCCCGTGTCACTGTGTTCTTGGTTATTAGGTTGGCTGTGTTATTACGTCCTTCCAGGTTATATAGCATTGTTCATTGCACTGTGTACAGTTCCTCTGAGTAAATAGCTTTCATTCAACAGAGGGGGATATAGTAAAAATCACAAAATTTGGGAAGTGGGACTCTACATCGTTACAAATAATCAAGTTCTCGCCCAAGTGCTTGATTTTCATGAACTCACTGGTACATACCAAAACCAAATTCTTCAAGGATCTGCAGATAACCCTCATCTGCCCCGTGTTCCTCGCACGTTTGCAGAATTACCTCTTCACTTCTTGTCAAGGCTGATTTTTGTTATCTGTTGTGTGTGTGCATGTGCGTCCCATTCACAATCCAGAATATTGACAGTCATGATTAATTTTTGATAGCTACATACAATACAAATTAAAAACTTTGAACCCTGTTGTTCCCATAGTCTGCTACTATCACAAAACCATCTTTATCCACACACACTCCACATGGAGAATCAAAGTTGCCCTCTTCACCGCCACGGCGACCAAAGGATGAGATAAATTTACCATCAAGTGTAAAAACCGTCACATTGTGGCTGGAACCCCAGTTGCTGATGTATAGATACGAGTCAGAGACACACAGACCGTACGGTTTGATCAATTCCCTTCCTCGACGGCCACCACTACCAAACGAACGCACAAAAGACAATTCTTTGTTGAAGACAAGAATGGAAGCACTGACATAGTCTGTCACATACACATTACTGCTACTATCTGAAGATATATCCATGAATTGCCCGGAACCTTGTTCAACACACGTGTCATATTTCCATCTCCTGTTGTACACCATGAATGATCCCTTGTTATTGCACTCACACAGCATCACTCTGTCCCTGCCTACTAGTGCTATTCCCCAATGACCCGGTCCCTTCTGCTGCTTCAGGGGATACGTGTCGACTTTATCTTCTGCTGAATTGTAAACCATAATAGAGTTTGTCTCTGCATCCGTGCAGTAAATATTTCCCTTTTCATCTGTAGCTATACCACACAAAGAGTTCAGTCTAGCACTTTCTTGAGTGACAATAGGCACGTGCTTCTGTTGTTGAATCAACTTGATAGACCCAAAATACTCGGTAATGATAGGGTCTCCCTCATGACTGATGGCAACTCCTGACGCACGACTTATATCTGTCCACACTTGGATGGGCTTCTTTAGTTCAGTAGGAGGAATTGTAACAAATACAGAGAAAGGATCCTTTCCCATTTCCTTACCATCTATTGACACGCTTAGCTCATGCCGCCCACGCACAGTGGGTGTGTACCTGATGCGATATTTCCCAGGTCCTGATTGGTCAGCCTCACACTTGACTACTGATCCATCAAACAGAGACTTCAGTTCCCCAACCACTTCTACATTGGCCCTTATCAGCTGTTGGCTGGTTGTCAAGGTAACCTCAGCCTCCTGGTTCACCACAGCAGTCTCAGTTCCCTCTCCTTGGACAGAACCAAGGGGTGTGTCTACGACCAGCAGGCGTGTAATTCTAGCCTTGGTCTGTAGAAGTAGTTGAAGTTCTTTGCTGCACTTCACTTCAACGCCGATGTCTGCCTTCTCCCTCGGTTTCGCCGTGTTTGAACTTACCTTACCATGTCTTTCAATTCCTTGTTGGATGTTCTTTCTCACCTCAACATACTGACTCACCAGTTCATTGTCCGAATAGTCACTCAACTTCTGTTCAGTGCTGTTGATGACTCCCTCAATATCCTTACAAGATGACTCTATTACATTCTTCTGAATTGATATAATCTTACGTTTCTTTGCGAGACTGGTATTCACTTTTTCAAGAAGTGCTTGTTTGTGCTTCTCTAAAATATCCTTCAACTCATTAAAAGAGGTTTGAATGATCTCCAGCACAGAAGCTCCCTGACTCTCAATTTCCCCCTCAGTCTTCTCAATATTTCGTGCAACACTCCTCATAGTATCAAGCACTTCTACAAGACACTTCAGTTCACCTTTTATCTCACTCCTCTGATTATTTGCTTCCACCTTGCAGAACTCGCACTTGTGGTCCTTGTGATCTTTGAGTATACAGTCACGACATACAAGTTGGTTGCAGTCAAAGCAGTAGATGACCAGAGGCTCATCATAGTGGATATCACAATTCTGGACATCTTTTATTAACTTCATCTGGCTTTTGTCTTGCAAAGATACTACCTCATGAGATGCAAATTGTTTTAATAATTTGTGGGCTTTGACGCAACTACTGCACATCAATGTGGCACACTGGAGGCAGTAAGCTTCAGCTTTGTCGCCAGAGGAGCATTGCTCACACAAACGGGAGGAGTTCTGGAATGACAGGCTGGACTGAATGCGCTTGACAAAGGAGGCGGTTGGAAGGCTACAATATAAGATATATGTATTTATTTCTGAATATCAATTACAATTTTCTTATTTGTAAACAAGAATTGAAGTACAGGTATATGCAATAGTTTTTTTATAATTTGATCCAATTATACATGTTACCATTATTTAGAGTGTCTTTCCTCTTGTGGAATAAAAATATGGTGTATAAACTGATTGGAACTATTTTATTATTTTGTTATTAATCATCAGTGTCTTCTCAGACTGCTCATTATACTAGCAGAAGTGTTATCTAGTGACCCATTTCTATTAGTATATGAGCACTATGGTAAGGTATTTCACATTGTTATACTTGAATTTGTTACAGTGATAAACTATATCTCTAATTAGACAGCTGTTCTTATTCCTGTTCCTTGAGTTGGTGCCAGCACTTGACTAACACTCAGTGGTTGTCTGATGAGGTTGCCAATATTTATTATTTTCCTATGTATTCCAGATCATAGACTGTCATTAAAAACTTCTTTGTAAGCAGTCAATCAAAATAAAATCAGTGTTTTTACCAGTAACATAGCTACGTGCATTAAGTTAATGTTGTTATGCACTATTTTCTTGTGGATTTAATAAATTGGGGGAAATTTTTTTGTGATGAGTTCATAGTATAGGAAGAATTTAATGGACAAAGAGTGTAGTGGAATCCAACGTTGGAATAGAAAGATAAACAACAGACTTACAATGCTAATTGGCATTTTATATTCTTTACTAAACAACTCTAGGATAAGGTTCAATAGCAGTGGTGGTGGTGATGGTGTTGGTAGCACAGGTTGGAGTATTCATTGGGTAAGGTTCAATAGCAGTGGTGGTGGTGGTGGTGCTGGTAGCACAGGTTGGAGTATTCATTGGGTAAGGTTCAATAGCAGTGGTGGTGGTGATGGTGTTGGTAGCACAGGTTGGAGTATTCATTGGGTAAGGTTCAATAGCAGTGGTGGTGGTGATGGTGCTGGTAGCACAGGTTGGAGTATTCATTGGGTAAGGTTCAATAGCAGTGGTGGTGGTGATGGTGCTGGTAGCACAGGTTGGAG
>WLWD01000963.1_pt1 | contig 21601 bp, 10 predicted proteins | sample 6712731 | NCBI WGS metagenome assembly WLWD01 (sample SAMN12718690, study PRJNA576275) | sponge metagenome | isolation source: marine sponge | host: Mycale hentscheli | place: New Zealand: South Island, Marlborough, Capsize Point | collected 2014-11-01
AAAACTTTAAATAACGTGACTGATTTGGGACGGGATCGAACGCTGAGCAAACACAAAAATACGGAGGGTCAAAGTACAAAATGACATACATACGTCCAAACATATACAAATAAACTAATGGTGTGCTTGAGCACACGGCGAGCGAGCCTGATAGTTAGGTAACATAAAATGTTACTATTTTTAGCTTACTTCATGCAAACACTATAGTAGCAGTTATGACATTTGATTTCAGCAAACAAATACAAAATCACTCTCTTACCTGATTAATGGTAACTTTTGTAGTATCAAACATCGACCATTCTGATAATCTCAAACCAGTAACTCTTGAATAAGCTCTCAGCTACGATAAAAAAATAAACCAGTGTTATTATTTGTAATTTTAGCCAACAAATATGGAATTACTACTTACATCATTCTTGAGTATTGATAACTTCTGTAGTATCAAATTGAAGTTACTTTGACTATCTGAATTACCTTGAATTCTTGACAACAAGCTCTCACCTACAAAAACAAAAGTCAATCAATTTTAGCACACAAATACAAAATTACTTTTTTCTTGAGCAGTGGTAACTTTTGTAGTACCAAATTTGAGCCAATCTAACTATTTGAATTTACCAGTCACTGTTGACAAGCTCTTAGCTACAAAAAAGAAAGGCCAGAGTTAATTTTGCATATTTAGCTAACAAAATATGGAATTACGTACTTACCTCAGCTTCCCTCGAGAAGTAGTAGCTTCCTTAGCATTAATACTACGGCATTCTGACTGCCAACGGCTCTTGACAACCAACAACCGGCACTCCGTATCCCCCCATAAAATGGCGAAGTTTTGAAATTAAGTCTGGAAAAGGGTCTTCAATGCCATAGTAACCGGTCGAATCAACTTTTTGTTTCTTGAATAGCAAGCATTTTCGCAGGAATTTTCTCACACTTTGGAGCCTAAGTATAAAGTAAGGCTTGCTTATTGCTGTAGTTTCAGAATATACTGGGGTCAAGCCTAAAAACCGTGTTTTTTGGAGAAAAAAGTTCCCCCGCACGCGCGTTTAAAGGGCATACGTACCATCCCCACATACATACATATATACTAGTGATGTGCTTGAGCACAAATGGCGAGCGAGCCTAAAGACTATACTATTTTTATATGAATGATTTTGACTTCTAACACTGAAGCTACTGAAAATAAGGTCCAGTTTTTTTAATTTAGCATACAGGGTAAAGGGATTTCAGTGCCATAGTAACAACTCTCTGCAACTGCTTGAATTGAAGGGAAAACAACAACAACAAATCATACACACTATACTATTTTTATATGAATGATTTGACTTCTAACACTGAAGCTACTGAACAATAAGGTCAGTTTTTATAATTTAGCATACAGGGTACCAAGGGATTCAGTCCCATAGTAACAACTCTCTGCAACTGCTGAATTGAAGGGACAAACAACAACAAAACAATACACGTTATTTAAAAGTCTCTTTGTGATATTTTTAGCACTAAGTAGTGGTTGTAACACACATGCTTTGACAAATGGACATGAACCTACCAAAGACTTACCTTCGCAGTAGTCTAGTGGACAATGTATTTTCAAGTAAATACTGTTGCGCACGGCTTATAACCGTGACAAAGAGCGCATTGACTTACCACCGCCACTAAGGATTCTCAGAGCTCGTTAATTGAAAAATACTGAAACTATGAACGCTTTACCTAACTTACGTAATTAGAAGCGCGGGCGAAAACAGAGGTCTCACGTACCCCATCAACAGATAAATAAATAAACTAGTGGTGTGCTTGAGCACAAATGGCGAGCGAGCCTGATAGTTAGGTAACATAAAATGTTACTATTTTTAGCTTACTTCATGCAAACACTATAATAGCAGTTATGACATTTGATTTCAGCAAACAAATACAAAATCACTTTCTTACCTGAAGTATCAAACATCTGCCATTCTGATAATCTCAATCACCAGTAACTCTTGAACAAGCTCTCAGCTACGGTAAAAAATAAACCAGTGTTATTATTTGTAATTTTAGCCAACAAATATGGAATTACTACTTACCTCATTCTTGAGTATTGATAACTTCTGTAATATCAAATTGAAGTTACTTGACCATCTGAATTACCTCGAATTCTTGACAAGCTCTCAGCTACATAAACAAAAGACAATCAATTTTAGCACACAAATACAAAATTACTTTCTTACCTCATTTTCTTGAGCAGTAGTAACTTCCGTAGTACCAAATTTGAGTCATTCTGACTATTTGAATTTACCAGTCCACTGTTGACAACAAGCTCTTAGCTGAGTTAACAATAACAGAATTACCTGAATAAACTTAGAAAGCAGTGGCAAAGAAGCGCAGCTTGACAAAGACTTCACAATTGTTTCAAGAAGATAGTAGCTATAAACGTTTTGGTTGAAACAGAGTTGCGTAAGGCAGTGTAGCAGGATTCTCAGCGCTCGTTAATTGAAAAATACTGGAACTGTGAACGCTTTACCTAACTTACGTAATTAGAAGCGCGGGCGAAAACAGAGGTCTCACGTACCCCATAAACAGATAAATAAATAAATATAGCGAAATCTCGATTGAGTTATACCTGATAGTGTCAATTGTGTTACCCCAGTAAGTGTCTCGCTCGCTACGCTCGCTCGCCAATAATGCTACTTGTTTTTATTGCTTTTTTTTTCAAATCTAACTGTTGCAGGGTGTGGTTACTATGGCATTGTACACCTTTACCTTATACACGTAATTTAAACTGACTTTTTCTTAGTAGCTTGAGTGTTGAAGTTAAAATTAATCGTTTAACAATAGAATTTTAGGCTCGCTCGCCATTTGTGCTCAAGCACATCACCAGTTTCGTAACATCACTAGTTTAGTAACATTACTTGCTCTTTGGTTCAATGTTGTTGTTGTTTTTAAATTCTGTATTAAAAGACTGTAAAAGAGATGAAGTTCATAAATAGTAGAGACACACAAATCCAGTAATTTCAATATTTCAGTAAATACTTTCAATACAAGATATTGAGTTCCTTCTGCAAAGATAACAGATACAAAATATTAATTTTTTTGCTATGTGTGAATATGCTTAAAATAAGAGTTTAAGAGCACTTCATAACTTTCTGTTGGTGACAAAAGTTTTGAATCTACCTGACTCTAATGTAAGCATCGAAAACGTTTTAAGTTTCAAAACATGTTACAAATTAAATATTTAATCACATCATCATGTTAATTACTATGTATATGTAAATAGACAACAGGAAACCTACAAATACTTGTGTTGTGGCATATGATCATTTAAACAACATAAATATTCAATGTAACTGTACCAGTAATTACCAGGGAATTTTGGTTCAATATTCTTCTAGTGATTATTTGATTAATTCTAAAAAAGTTGAATGCAATGACACACTGCAAATGGAGTTTCAAAACACATCTATGGCTTATGTGGTTGTATTTGTTCAGAATGATGATGGATTGTTAGATTTCAATTCATATTTTGGAGCAGGCATTACTCAATGTACATTACAGTTTCCCAAACCTGAACATAAAACTAAAGGTGGTAAGTGCAAAATACATATATATTTATTCCATGCTAGATATCTTCAAGATGTTAATTTTAGGTAAGTGACCCTGTAATAGGTTCAGCTGTGTTGCTGTATTGCCAGGCTCATTACCCTAGTAGTTATGGCAAGCAGCCTAGTTTTCCACCTTCCCAGGTTTTTACAGCTACATTACACCTGTGCAGCCTACCTTACAGGTTAGAGCAGATACTAAAATATATTAGCTGCAGTTGTGTGGAGCCCCTACATTCATACTTTCAAGAACATTAAGACAGTTGTGCTTCAAAGCCTCGTCACTCTTGGAGTTCAGAACTATGTACAGGCATGTTGGATCATTTAATATGCAGTGTTCAATATAATATGAGTTTCACAAGACAAGACTGTTATATTCCAATGTTATTTCTTTGTTTCAATCGACTTCAGACTTGGATGACAGTTCCACAAACAAATTTTGTACAAATACAAATGAACTAGATTTTATATCATAGCTAAACGAATAATGATATTTTTGTATACCACAGTGCATCTCAGTCTACTAGAAAATGTCGCCTGTGCTATGCCATTTAAACATTGTTTCCTGAGTGAAATCCACTATTTCTCGCCAAAGAAGTCGCTTGACACTGCCATGTCTGCGAAAATGTTGGCAAACAAAGTTGCTAGTGGAAATTGTGCAAGCATAAACGGGATCCAAAATAGTTAGATAATGCGGTAGATTAGTGCACTCATCCCCTCGGGCCTATGGAACATGGGCCTAGGGCACTCAGGCATACGTGCACAAATTCCCCCTGTAGCTACACTTATGCTCTAATTATTACATAGTAAATTATTCAAGACCAACACTAATTAATTAAATATTAGCGTACACACATCTTGTTAAGCTTGTTTTCTTTTATGATTAGTTTTCTATATTTACTTGTATTATACATAATTCAGTTTTTACGCATGTCCTTGTTGTGACCTTTTATATCATGTCTAATAATGTTTATATGTATTTATAATCTATTTTAGATATTAAACAAGGTGTTCTTCTGATAATGCTGTTGCTATCAGTATTAATTGCATTCGTTTTGGTTCTAATCACGAACTTGTTAATGTATTTAAATGTTTGAAAGTAAGTTTATGTATGGCATACAATTAATTTTGTTGCTCATATATTTCATAGTGTTATTGCTAAGTCATGGTTAAAATACAGCAGTACATGGGAATGTGAAGTGATTAGAAGTTACACTAGAATTGACCCCTATATTTCGACATCTAATGGGATAAAGTAAAAATATTTTATTTTTTCTTGAGACCCGAATGAAGCTAGGTATCAAATACTTACACAATAATAAACAGGAAGTAACAAAACCTTTCAAAAAAATCCTTTTCAAAATGTCACATTTCCATTATATAACATTCATTATCTTCATATTTTCCTTGAGTCTGGCTGGAGAAAATTGGTAGTACTTGCTGGGCTAAAAATGTGATATTCCTGTCACATGTTATGTATAGTGTCCACGACCCTTTAGTTTTTTTTTCTGAACACTACCGAACTGTCTAACCAGAACTGTTCCTCACATTTGTCAAACTCGTGTGTCCAATAATTATTACACCCATAGAAGATGCATTAAAGTAAACCAGAATTTAATTAGGGCAGTACATCTTACATCACCAATGTTATTCATTATTACTCCGATTTATTACATCCCTCCAGTTTATATAAGCATTGTTCATGGAGCTTAGTACACAATACATTTATTTCACTTGAAAGAACATAATTTGTCTGATTGGCCTTTACGCTTGTGCCTGTGGCACTCGTGTTAATTTTAAGCCAACAAACACGCAATATTCTCCTGTATCCAAATAATAATAATTATTGTAAATGACTATAGTAAATCATTTTCTATATTATTGCAAATAATTCTTGTGTATTGGCTTGGTGACATTGTGATTTGAATAGATAAGTTTACCAAAGAAAGAATGTCAACTAGTAAAATTGTAAAAAAAAAATGTGGATTTAGAGTTACCCAAAATAGTAAAGGGTATTGTGAAGTTGCAATTGCTCTAAAATGTATGTAAACATGAAAAGTCACTAGCTCATGCGATAATATATTCCTAAAATTACAGCTGCTGGTCCAGTCGCAGTCTCAAATAATTCGTTTTTAGTGCCAGCAATCTGGACGTGGACATTGTTATTTGTTTGAGACATTATGTTCATCTTTAGGCCACTCAACTGAATTGTGTCATTTTGTCATGTTCATTCTTAGGCCACTCAAGTCGTTGTCATGATGCCATGCTATTACTCCCCTACTAGTTTTAACCATTCACTTTTTCTCATTTATTCAGTGTTCTGTATAAGTCAAGTTTGGAAAAGACTATTTTTTCTCTGAGTTAGTGGTGACTACCTTGGGAGGGTTTTTGCTGCAGTTACTCAGGTGCACACTCGGTACAGGCATTACGGGATAAGTGAGGATAAGTCTGACTGATTAGTAGAGTTGGAGCATCGCTCACATTAACCAGCCTGATTAGCTGCTTTTAACTTTCAAGTATGCCACACAAAATGGCCTTCACTTATTCAATTAAGCAATAAGTTAGATATATCATCTTGTAAGGCAACCGACCTTGTTTCCATACATTTTAAAGCAAATTGAGACTTTGCTAGTTGTTATACTATTATAGGTAAGTCCAATCCACAATTTTTCCCTTTTTAATACTAGTAAGCAAATAGTAATTCTGACTATACTCTTTGTTGTTAGTTAATGTGCTCACACTGAAATTTATTCTATTTGCATGCACTTCATTCGAATAGTTAATGTGAACAAATTATTTATTATAAAAATAGCATTATTCCTTGCTTAATGGTGGCCCAAATTTTCCACTCCCAGCCCACCAAGAAATTAACTCCATTAGAAGTATGAGGTGAATAAAAGTGTACATGAGAAGAATAAGAGTTTACAAAGAAATGTCAATGCATCCAAATTCATGAAATACTATAATAAGACAGGTTAGTGTTATGTATAAAGAGATATTAATGTAAGATGTAGGTGAGTATAATGTAGGCTATGATGAAATAAGCTCAGCAAAATATGTTTAATGAATCAATTCTGAATACAAAATGGGCAATAAAAAAGGAAAATGGACGATAATATAAACAAAGTTTCGCAGGGCGAACAGATTCTATAAAATATAGGACACATTGAATAATTACTGTATCTAAACCTCAGGTATGAAAATAGTAGATCATATTTAAGTACTACATTTCAACATAAATTACTTGTGAATTTTTATGATAATTCATAGTTGAAAGTAATTGGCCTATGGTTCTTATAATTACTTTAATTAACATTTTTTCATTCAAAATTGAATATTACTAATTTACTTCTTTGTTATTATACTACTACATTTCTTAAATTTTAATGCAGAGGTTCAATCATGGATAAACAAACAGTGACTACACATAACAGAGTATTTGTTTTGAATAATTTATAATATTTGTAACTTCATTATCATTACTCAATATTGGTTTGAATCAAAATTATGCTCTAAATTTAGGAAGTTCATGCTGAAACTTTAATATTTGTTTGTTGTTTAAGGTATATATAATTATTATAAACTAAATAGCATTACAATAGTATTATCATAGATTAAATGCACATGGCGCACATACAATTCTAAGCTTTATCTGGCAGCAATTCCACCCACTTGCATCAAGAACAATTATCACGAGATTTTGCTGACCAAAGCATTATTCTATAATCTCTGTTCATTGGGACAAAACCACTGTCGAGCGTGCACTGGCAGATGCTACAATATCACCTGTGTCTGGCCAAATCGGGAGGGTTGGGGACTATACCCTTGTTGGCATTGGTGTTACTATTTGGCTCCAACCTGGAATTATAGGTCATGGATTCTAAGTTCACAGGTAGTTATCCACCAATGACTAGCACTTCCTCCATGTACACATCGGTGCCAACTGAATCTCTGCAATGTAACATCACTCCATATCCCGCAAGAAAATGAACTATCTTTCTAACCCATACAGCATTTCCCAGAATAGTTTATACAACACCTAGTTTGCTTTGCTTTACCACTGTCATTTTGTCCCCCACCTACATAATTACTATCCCCCTTTATCATTGAAATTTAATCACTGAAGTCATCATCAATTGTGACAGACAGCACAACATAAAAAATGATGACTCAATTGCACACACCCATAATTATATACATATCCTGTAAGAACTGGCATGGCATTAATGTGCAAGGCCTGGGCATTAATGTGCAAGGCCTGCCATCATTCCATACAAAGCAGGCCTGCACCCTTTCAGAGAGACCAATGCCATGGCCCAGGAGGAATGGCATGCTGAATTATGCAAGAGTTCTCCACCATGGTTTGTGTGAATAAGCACTGGTAAGAAGTTTACCTCCTCCATGAAGAAATAACTGTGTATCAGAGACACGTTGTAACCCCTCTTCCTGCCTGACATCATCCGGTTCTGGCAAGACATTGGCTAGGTGCCTGCACAAGGTCACAGCATTTTTCAAATGAGTGTGGTATATCACAGACAAAACTAGCCATCCACACATCCCCATCTGCCACAGGTCGGAACGTCCTTGACTTAGCAAGGTCTGATCTTCTCTCTTTCTCTGAGCTTCTTTAGAGTTCGGCCTGAGCAGCTGGGATAACTCTCCCATGTCCACAAATTCCCCAGACAAGATTTGCTGAACCACCCTGGTGGGAACCGTGGGGCAGTATCGCAGGATCCAGGGGGATCGGGAGGACCAGGCGAACCAAGGTTATAGAATAATTATACTTTACAATGATATTAATGCTATGCATGCTAATGTGCTCTTTATTTAAGAATATAAATGTCGAAATTATTAACATATTATTTCATTAATTTTCATAAGTCTTGACCTAAATATATTTGGGGCCCTCCCCACCATTAGTGCTGGAAAGCCCATGTGAGTGTTTCCCTCTACTGCCTTTTTGGCCCCTACCGCAGTGGGGTGACATTATTCAATAACGGTGACATTGATACTGTTGCACATACGCTAGGCCATTGGCATGTGTTAGTGTTGTGTTTTCTAAACTAGCTAATTATCACTTACTCCATTTATCCATCACCATTACTCAGCAGGTTCTATATCACCTTTGAGCATGTGCAGGTAGATTGCCTATAAAAAGGCCTGTCTGTGCATGTACTAAGTAGTGTCACATTTTATGAGCTTTGAATAACACTTAATCCTGAGACAGCCTTTGGACGGGCTTGTGTAAGGTTTAGTAGTTCAGTGATACTCTGGTGGCAGCCTATCACAGGTCTGTCATCCACCACACACAGGTTTCCCATACTGTCAGACTTAGTATTGTTTGTAAACCTATGAAGACTAAATGTAGCAACAGCATGATCTAGCTACAACCCAATAACAGTGCCAAAAACACATTGCTCCCTACAAGAAGTGTACATAGTTCCGTTTTTGCTAGCAAAAAGATAGGGTTATAAAAAATATATATTATTCATTTGATACCGGAGAATATCACGAATCTGTTGGCTTAGTATTTACATGAGTGCCTCATGCATGAGCATAAACATGGCCAATCATATGAGTGATATTCTGCAGTATTCAATGAATAATACATTTATTATGTACTGCTCATGCTTGAATACCATGGTAAAGAGTTTAAACATTTGTATAACCTATGGGGAAGTAATAGCCCAACTCGATAACCCTGAAGATATGGAAAGTATTGCCTTAAGGGACATCCTATTCATTTTAATGTTTTTATGTGGCAACAGGTTTATGGCCCTGTTCAGTACATAATAAGGTGATGATATTTACTTTTGGTTGACTGTAAGCAAGAATGGAATTATGCAGACTTGAACATTGAAAAAAAAATGTAAACATTTAAAGTATACTGAACCATCAATGCAAACTGGAGAAGTTGAGTATTGTTAGGTCGACGACTAGCCTGATTAACAGTTCTGGAAGAGCCCGGCTAGGTCCCTAAGGTAATTAGCTAGGGAGTAAGTTGGAAAGATAGTTACTGGCTGGTCCAAAGCATGAAATTTGGTGTGTGGTTTGGGTATGGGTATGGTATGTGAAACATATTTAGAAGGGGTGCCACTTTCTGTACGATAGATACTGCCACCAGGTCTCGTCCTCCTCAGCCGTGTAGTAGCTATCCTTTATGTGTACCACATCCAGGTTCGTTCAAGTAGAGGTTTAATTCAACTTGTAACAAGATGACACACACAAAGTACGACGGGGATGATATAAAGATCAACGACTTGGAGAAAAAACAACCACTGCACGGAATTCGGTCCTATTTATAGCAACACGCACACTAAATACGGCTGAGCTACTGAGCATCCAGCTAACTAATCAATGCGTACGCACACACGCATACACACACACATACATACACACAGAGTTCCAGTGTTCAACACCTAAAGTGCTAGTTCTCTCGGATAAACAGCTCTGGGGTGGGAGTGTCTCCTCTTCAGACTTCTTCTCCCTGCTGGTGGACTCCCCTCCTGGGTGGAGTCTCTGCTGAACACCCAACCCCAACAAGTATATTATTTTATAACTTTCACTGCCAGCATAGCATTATTTTTTATTTGCTGTAATACAAAAAGATGTGGCTATGAAGTGGGTGTGGCTATTTATAATGTTCCAAAATCCTTGCTATGGGCCTGCTGTCTGGATGAGGTGTACTTGTACCATTCCTTGTCTTAGTTCGGGCTATACTATCTCAGCCTTTGGGATGTACTTTAAGCACAAAAAAAAAGAGATCTAAGGATCTCTCTGGTGATAAAATTGGCAGGGGTCGCATAGCTTCACTATTAAAAAAATGGATTTATGCAGCTAGAGTCCTCAAACTGACAGTGTCTGAGCAGGGATTATGGGGATTCAGGAGAACCCATTGTAAAATACTTAATATTCGTAGATTATCAAGACTTAGCTTGACCTGAGAGGTTATAATTTTGGCCAGCTAGAGTAATAATAATAGAATACTTCTTAACTGTTAAATAACTGAAAACAACTCTAGCTGGCTTTAGCTAATTATGGAATACTTTTCTTATATGAATGGATTGTATCATCAATTGATGATTAAAATATAATCAAAATGTGGCTATGAAGTAGGTGTGATTATATTATATAGATTTCAAAACATAACTTTCCTTTCAAAATCCGGGCTAGGGGTCTGCTTTCATGATGAAATATACAACATATAAATGAAATTTAGTGTGTATTGATTAACATAGCTAAATATCCACACACATGCGAAAATACATGAAGATGTTTTTGCTAATAAAGTTATTTCATCACATGCATTTTATTGGTGACTGAGACCTAGTTTATGAGGTATTAAAAATCAACCTCCTATTAATTTTGGCTTAAAATCTCTACTGGGAGTAGTAGTGGTTCTACAACATTAATCATAAACAGTTTAAAATCTCTTGTAATTGTGGTGAATACCTCACCACATGCAAACTTAGAACAATTTTTTATTAATTACTTTATAAGACTTCCTTAATTTATTAATTGTTCACTTGCTCAATTAACTTAACTTGTAACTCCATTAGCACCATCTTCTCAACTTTCCCTTGTTCTATTGACGCCATTCACCTTCCCCATCTCACTCTTGGTTATGTAATTCCCAAGCTTTGTGTATTCATTCATATTTCTGTTTCCCATGTTCAACACATCTAGCTAGTTCATTATATATAGTCTGTTCATTTTGAGTTTTGTCAGTTGTCTGTATTGAGTGCTGCAAGAATTATAAATCTTTCAATCTGAGAACTCTTCCAAATTGAACCCTTGGTTGAGGAAAGCCTAGTAATTCCTTGCTTGGTCCAGCAGATTAAACACCTGCAGGATTGATCACCTTGAAACGTGAAGCCCAGGCAGCTCTGATGGTAGTAACCTACCTTATATATGGAATTCTTTGAGGAGACAGCTTTTAATTACAGTTAGGCCTGTGTAGTGGATAAGCGCTGAATCACTCATCCATAGTCTATAGCACACCATGCAGCAGTGGGAAAGTATATATAGATGAAACAGCTGAAAGGCTTGAACAAATAGTAAACATATGTCATGATGCAAGAGAATTTTTAGCTTTTGCTGAACATGCTTGCTTGGCAACAGCTTCACCTCATTAAAGCAGAAGAGCCCTTATGAACGGGACTCCCCTGTGTATTGAATGGGTTGTATGAGTGTGAGACAGTGTTAGTCTCTGGCGTACGTACGTGGGAAGAGTCACCGTTCGGTGAAGGACCAGGTGCTCACTTGATCTGGCGCAACTATATCTACCCGCAACCGCTGGCGTGAGCTTGCAGTCTTGGGCAGTAGTAAAAGTGCGCACTCTCTAACAGTGGTACTCGCTAGAGTTTTCAGAGGTAAGCAACCCTTTTATCATTCAGACATGGTACAATATATAGGTATGACTTAAAGCTAGATGACTGTGGTTACAGGCAAATATGAATATCATTAAGTCGGAGCATGACAATTGTGGTATGTAAACATAGAGAAATGTTAAAGGATGACAAAGTTCTTCTTTTTGAATCTTCTATGTCTGGGTGGTCCCAGACAGACTCCCGGGCTTAGCTGAAGCTGCGGGGTCGTCCTCGTTCTCATCCGGCGAGAATGGGATAAGTTGTGTGACTGCCCTGATGTATCGTTTGTCTCTGCATTGTAGCTTGACTGCACGTACTTGTCCGTCGCTGCCGGGCATTGTTTCAATGATTCGTGCTATGGGCCAAGTCCTTTCCTTGAGTGTTTCATCCTTGATATAAACCAAGTCTCCTTCCTTGAGTTGGAGTTTCTTCTTGAGCCATTTTGTCCTTTGTGTTTGGATGGCTAGATAGCTTGTTAGCCATTGGTCCCACAGATCCTTCCTGAGTCGGGCTACCAGTCTCCATCTGCGGAGTGAGGCGATCTTCCCTGTTGGCGGTTGAGGTGTGGGTGGTGCTCGTAAAGGTCTTCCCACCAGAAAGTGTCCAGCAGTCAGGTCAGTCCTTGTTGAGTCTCGTCTTCGTACAGATGAGTGATCGGTCTGGAGTTAAGTATAGACTCTGCTTCTATTACGATGGTGTAGAGTTCTTCGTATCTTAACGAGTGGGGTTTCAGATTCTTTCTGAGTAGAAGCTTCATTGCTTTCACAGCCGCTTCCCAGAGCCCCCCAAAGTGGGGTGCCCTAGGAGGGATGTGATGCCACCTTATATTGTTTTCCTGAGCAAAGATGGTGATTGACTGCTTATTTTCTCTTGATTCGAGAAGTTCCTGCAACTCTCGAATCTCCTCCCGGGCGCCCACGAAGTTTGTGCCATTGTCACAGTATATGTCAGAGGGGCATCCCCGTCGAGCTACGAAGCGGCGTAGGGCAGCCCGGAAGTCGACCGTCGAGAGCGAGGAACACAGATCCAGATGTACAGCTTTCGTCGATAGACAGACAAAGACAGCTGCGTAACATTTCAAGTGGATGGGCTTACGGGTGTAGCCCTGTCGTATCGTGAAGGGACCCGCGAAGTCAACACCAGTCTTCATGAAGGGCGGAGTCGGGGTAGTTCGTGACATAGGTAGAAGTCCCATCTGCTGGGTGAGAGGGCGTGCGTAGGCACGTTGACAATTCGCACAAGTCCTGCTAATTAACTTCAACAAATTGCGCAGGCCAGGAATGAAGTAGGTGGAGACGATGATGGAGTGGAGTGTTGATACTCCCGCATGACTGTGTGTCACGTGAAGTGTCCTGATGAAGAGTTTTGTGAATTTCGACTTTGCGTTGAGTGGGATGAGTAGGCGAGGTTCGGATTTATTCACCGTGTCCCGAACTCTGCTCTGAACTTTAATCAATCCATTGTCCAGTGTGAGGATCGTCTTGTAAAGTGGGTGGATCTCGTGGAGACTCTTGTTGGTCTTGATAGCCGCGAAGACTTCTGGAAACGATTGTCGTTGGGCTAACGTGAACAGTAAAGTTTTGCTCTGATGTATTTCCGAGTGAGAGATGATGTTTGATGTGGTCTTGGTAGAGCCTCGTCTGGCGTTGTTGATGAAGCGTAGTATCCAAGCTACGACTCGTACTAAAGTGTTGGCTGATGAGAATTTCGCCCAGAGGTAGTCCAGGAATCGAGATTGTTGGGTATCTATGTCCATAGATACTGCAACTGTGAGTACAGTAACGGCTTCTTTAGAACGGTTGATCATGGTGACTGGCCATTTGTGAGGAGGCAGGGAGAGCCAGGTAGGTCCTGACCACCATAGAGTGGATGTGATCAGATCTGAAGTCGTAACCCCCCTGCTGGCTAAATCCGCTGGATTTTCCGCTGTGGGAACGTGTCTCCATTTTGTAGAGGGTAGTAGATCCTGAATATGTTGAACACGGTTCGCCACGAAACGGTCCTTGGTGAGTTGAGACGGATGTTTTGGTAGCCAATGTAAGATAATTGCACTGTCTGTCCAAGCGTGTAGATGGTCAGGTGGGATGTCCAGTATCTGACCCGTATGTGATAGAAGTTTGGCCAGAAGGTGGGCACCGAGTAGTTCCGCTTTGGGGATGGTTGTGTGTTTTACTGGCAAGACCCGTGACTTGGCCGTGACCAGTGACGTGTGAATAGATCCATCCTCTTGTACAGAGCGGTAGTAGATGGCAGCTCCATATGCCACGGAGGAAGCGTCGGAGAAGCCATGTAGTGAGATGAATATTGATTTGCCAGATAGTGCTGTGATTCTTCGTGGTATTGGATGTTCGACGATCTTGTGGAGGTCTTCGATCCAAGTTTCCCATTTGTCTCTGATCTCTTGAGGTACAGGTTTGTCCCAGGGTATGTTCTTTTTCCAAGTGTCTTGGAGTAGAATGCGGGCTGTAATGATCGCTGGGGAAAAGAGACCCAGTATGTCAAATACGCCTGCAGTGACTGATGCCATAATTCGTTTGGTGACTTTGGTGTTTCCGTCAATGTTGATGGCAGGTGTCGAAACGTGAAGAGTGTCAGTGTGTACGTTCCAATGTACACCTAGAGCCTTGGGCGTTTGAGAATCAGACAGGTTGAGAGATGACCCGGTCTCCTCGCGCAGACTTGGGGGTGTGAGAGCTAGGAAGTCTTCTGAGTTAGACCTCCATTTCCGCAAGGTCATGCCAGCTTTGTCAAGGAGATTACATAGTTCTGTCCTTATCTTGTTTGCTTCTACTACTGAATCAGCTCCTGAAACGTAGTCGTCCACATAGAACTCTGAATGTATGGCTTTGGCTGCGTTGGGACGAGTCTCTTGATGTAGATCCGCGATGAAATGTAACGTCTGCGTGGCAAGGTAGGGTGAGCAATTTACGCCGAAGGTGACCCTTTCCATCCTGCAGTCGACTATAGAACCAGTGGGCTCCCTGAGGACGAAGCGGTGGAGGTCCCTGTATTCTGGGTTGAGCAGGATCTCTCTAAACATTTTGCTAATGTCTGCTGAGAACCCAATGGCATGTCGTCTGAATTTCACAAGTATGTCGGCCAGAGGAGGGTAGAGGTTGGGTCCGATGTCGAGTGTCTCATTCAGAGAGAAGCCAGACGTGGTCTTGGCAGAGGCATCGAATACCGGCCGAACTTTCGTAGTCGTTGAAGAGTCTTTAAAAACTCCGTGAACAGGCATGTAGTAGCATTGAGAATCATTGAGTTTGAGTTCATTTGAAGGTATGATATGGGCGTGTCCCAAAGATAAGTATTCCCTCAAGGCTGTGTTGAATGCATCCAACTTGTCCTTTGCTGAAAGCGAACGTTCGTTAGCATAGAGTCTGCTTATGGCCTGCTTGCGGGAGTTGCCCAATGGTGGGGCATTGTCCTTAACTGGTAGAGAAACTGAGATACGGTTGTTGACGACTTGAACGTTGTTGTGATAGTGTTGCACCACGCTCTGGTCCACCGGGCTGAGAACAGAAGCCTCAGGAACTTTATCTAGTTCCCAAAGGCGACTCAGGCACTGAGCCAAAGGTGGAGAGGCGGAGGATACTGACAGGACGTTGACTCGTCCGTGCACAGGTCCAATCACACCTATGCCAAAGCAGGTGTCGATGTAGCGGTGTCTTTCGATCTTTTGAACTCGTCCACAGAAGTCCCAGGGGTATTCTTGTCCCAGTAGAATGTCTATATGTCCGCCCATGTCGGGGTCTGACAGTGTGAGCCCTTTCTCAGCTGCGTAGGCAGCTACAACTTCTTTGTCTTCCGGAGACGTAGTGCGGAGACCGTGTGAGACTACTGAATATTCAATAGGTGGAGAGACGAAGTCGGAGTTGATGGACTGAAGTGAAGCGATGACGTAGAACCTTGAGCGAATAGTGCCTGGGTTGAATCCCTCGAAGAGTCTGTCTTGAAGATATCTTTTCAGTTTGAGAGTGGAGGCAAGTTCTTCAGACATGAAGGTTGCGCCGCTGCCGTGGTCGAGAAGTACACAAGCTTTCACATTGAATTCTCTGTTCTGAATGGAGACGACGACTGTGCACACGAAGTTGCCTTTGCTTTCATGTCGTCGCTGAAGTAGAGTAGCTGGGGTGTCGTCCTCGGTCTTCGTGATAACTGACATGGCGGTGTCAGGAGTTGGAGTGGCTGGGATGGTGGAGTTACTAGGCTTCTGCTCTCTGTGCAGGTAAGTGTGGTGACGTTGATTGCAATTTCTGCACGAATGCTTGTTGGAGCAGTTCTTCATGTCGTGGCTGTTGGAGAAACAGTTTAGGCACAGCCTTTTCTCTCTCACTAGTTTATTGCGGTCGTCCACATCCATAGCAATGAATGCTGGACAACGACCCAGCCAATGTGTCTCAAAACAGAGTGGACACTTGGGGTTAGCACGTGTACGTGGAGAAGAAGGTCTCGAGGCTTGCTTGGGTTGAAACGGCGAAGTAGTAGATGACGACGAAGGCGTAAACGTAGTCATGGAGTGTTGTGTGTCAGCCCAAAGAAGTCTTTGTTCAATAAATTGCGTGAAGTCAGCCATTGTGGGTTCCGGTAGTTTCTCGTACAGAAGGCGGTCCCAGTCCTCACGAAGTTTTCCCTCTAGAAAGGGTCTAAGGAAGTGAGGCATGAATCTGTGGAGATCACCTCCTATGTGGGTGTTGAGTGCTCTGTAGTTGTCGAGAACTCGTTCTTTAAAATTGTTGAGTGAAGCAGCCGTACGGTTGGTAGTAGGCGGGTCAGCAACCTTTTGTACCAGGATGGGGATGACAAGTTGAGGTCGTCCATACATCTTGCGTAGAGCTTTGATAAGATCAGGTATAGTTGCTCCTTCTTTCATCATGTCGTTGATCAGTGTTTTCCCTTGAGGTGGGACTATAGCTTGGCTTACGATGGCATACTTGTCCATATCGGAAAATCCATCAGCTCTGTGAGTGAGCAGTGATTGTAGACGAAGCGCGAAGGACTCCCATTGAAGTGGATCGCCCGTGTACTTGGGAATATCCAGAGTCAATGGAGCCATCATGGGCATGACGGATTGTCCTGAAGAAGTGGTCGTAGGGGTAGGTGACGTAGGAGTAGTAGCTGCTGCTAGAGCTCTGCGTAATTTCATGAGTAGGTCATCGATGTCGAGGATGAGTTCCTTGAGTTGAGTGTTGTCAGGTAGACGTAGGACTTTCTTCCTGATGGCATCCCGTGAGTTGGCGAGATCCTTGAATTCAGACGTATGAGTAGATGATAATTCTTTACCGAGGTCGAGTAGTTCGAGTATACGTGGTCGTAAGCAGAGACATTCCGTGAAGATATCGTGGGAGTGTTTGAGAGTATCCAGGTCCATGATGAGACTTGCGTGGATTTCATCGTGTCGTGATCTCTCGGCTTCATTGGCCTCGATGGCCTCTTGGTCGAGAAGTGAGTCGATGTCATCTTGAAGTGATTCGTGTTTGCCGATGTCAGAACGTAGGTTAATCTCCAGGTTGTTGATAGAAAGGTCGGAGACTGCTCCAAGTGGTTCGCCCATAAAAGTGGTCAATTTCTTGGACAACCGAGTGATAGCTCCTCGACGGTGAGCTCTCTGGCGGCGTAGAAGTTCGAGACGTGAATGAGTGACGTTTTCCTCCATGGTGCTGGTTGTGGCTCCCACGAAGTGAAGTTCGAAGTGAAGTTGAAGTCGAAAATAGGAAAACAATCGAGATAGGCAAGAAGCTAACTAATAGCAACTGGTACTGAACTCGACTGATAGTAGCAACAATAGAATAGCGAACGAACGAGTGAAGTTCAACAACTGGTGCTAGTCCGTGACGGGCTCGAAGGACAAAATGAACGGGACTCCCCTGTGTATTGAATGGGTTGTATGAGTGTGAGACAGTGTTAGTCTCTGGCGTACGTACGTGGGAGGAGTCACCGTTCGGTGAAGGACCAGGTGCTCACTTGATCTGGCGCAACTATATCTACCCGCAACCGCTGGCGTGAGCTTGCAGTCTTGGGCAGTAGTAAAAGTGCGCACTCTCTAACAGTGGTACTCGCTAGAGTTTTCAGAGGTAAGCAACCCTTTTATCATTCAGACATGGTACAATATATAGGTATGACTTAGAGCTAGATGACTGTGGTTACAGGCAAATATGAATATCATTAAGTCGGAGCATGACAATTGTGGTATGTAAACATAGAGAAATGTTAAAGGATGACAAAGTTCTTCTTTTTGAATCTTCTATGTCTGGGTGGTCCCAGACACCTTAATTGTGAACGATTAAGCTCTACACATGCAGATGACACCACAATGCAACAATGCTGGCTGTCTATGCTACATGCAAGTCTTTCTTTAGAAGCAAGTAACAGACATCAGTTAGTCTGTCTAAGCCAAAAGCGAATATATCTCAAAAATTGAAAATTGAGTTATTATTTTTGAAAAGTATAAAAAATCTCCATTTAAATGGTCCTTAAATCATATTCTAAATCGCTTCCTACGGCGAGTTACGAACGACAGAAGAGGATAGCCCGAGTAAGCATTATTGGAGAAAACGGCACTTTAAATGTTTAGGTAAGTTTCCGTATTCTAAAATTACCTCAGTATCACGTAGTAGTTTCACAGCAACTGGCACGTGGCGTGGTTTGTAGTCTGGCGTAGCCGACCCTTTACCTTCTGTTATTGGTGGGCGGGGGAAGGAAAGGTTAGTTGTGTTCCGGCGCAACGATAGTTGCGCTCCAATCAGATTGCTTGAATCGGCATATCTTACCCACGAGTCTGGAGAGAAGTGCATTTTACAATGTCTGCGATGTCGACCGCTCGGTCTGAAGTGATGTCCATTTTAAAACTTGGATATCCAGTGAAATCAGAACAACTAGTAGTAATCACAGGGATCTTACGAAGGGATGTTTTTGTTGTTCTTCCAACAGGATTTGGGAAGAGTCTTTGTTTCCAGAGTTTGCCTCTACTATACGACAGACTGTTTCCAGAAGAGGCCAACTCCATTATTATTGTAGTAACACCTCTGACTGCTATAAAGAAGCACCAGGTAAGAAAATAAACCGCAATTTATAATTTTTAGCTATTAAGAATGTTATTTGCAGGTTACAGTTTTGTCCAGAATGGGTATTAAAGCCTGTTATGTTTAATCTGGAGACCAGGATGATGAAAGAATGAGAAAAGGACATTATAAAAGGAGCATATCAAATAGTATATTTCACTCCAGAGATGATTCTGGTAAGTAGAAGATGGAGAGAAATGCTCATAGGAGAAGCATACTGTCATCAGCTTCGAGCTTTCATAATGGATGAAGCTCACACAGTGAAAAAATAGTATGTCACAATACTGTTTCACATATTTTGTAAAAAATATAATTAATTGTTATCTTAAAAAAATCAGGGGAGATACATTTAGGAGGCTACTTCTGAGAATTGGTGAAATAAGAAGCTTACTACCATCACACGTTAATATTATACAAAAACACTCAGAAGAGATATTGCAGTATCATTGGAATGAGAAATAAATTAATTGTTTCACGACATCCTGTGAAATCAAATGTGATGTACTCAGTGGTCCACACTGACTTCACCAAAAGCGACAAGCATGCCCTCGAATGATTGTGTACTGCACAAACTATAGAGACTGTGCAAACATTTATCTGTATTTTAAGAACTGTCTGGGAAACTCGTTTACAGAACCATCTGATGCACCAGATCTCCATAGATTCAGGTTGGTCGATATGTACATGAGCTGCACGGAAGAGATAGTAAAGGAGAGCATTGTAAACCTGTTTACCAGTAATTCTATATTACGTGTCGTAATTGCTACAGTGGCATTTGGGATGGGCATTGATTGTCATGACATTCGCCAAGTTATCCATTATGGATCCCCTAATGACATCGAGTCTTATATTCAACAGACAGGTCGTGCTGGTCATGACAGTCTTCCTTCCTTAGCAGTTCTTTTTAAGAATACTGGCAGAAGGAGATATGTGGATAAGTCAATGACTGAATACTCAAATAATGATGTTGCATGTGGAAGAGATACCTTGTTTCAAGATTTTGATGAGTACTCACGTACTTATGATGGACCTTTATGTTTGTGCTGTGATGTATAACAAAAGCTTTGCACATGTTCACACTGTTCTGATAATCACTTATCTTTCACTTTCATCTTCAATTCAAAAGAAATGATTTTAAAAAAATTCCCATTGATTTATAACATTTTTTTTCAAGATAATATTTTTTTTTTACAAGTGTGATGAAATTCATACTGATGCAAATCATTAAAATTAAATATGATCAATGATCCATTTAATTAAAGTGTCTTTGTCCAATACATGTAAAACATCCCGAGGTGTACTAAAACAAGAGTGACATCTGCCCTGGTTAATTGAAAATATTTTGTTTTTTAGCAAATGTTCGATAATCATGTTGGCATCTTTTGGCACCTTGTGAGCACCAGACACATGGGTAACTCCATTTTCAGTGTCATACGTAGTTGTCAAGAACTGGTACTACTGTTCCCAATGTCTTCCCTATCTTTGTGATTGCCTTCTCAGTTTTATTCGCCCGAAGCCCCTGAACAGCCTCCTTGCACACTCGGTTGAGATGTTCTTGGAATAAGTCACAGGGAATATTGCGTCCTGAAATACTATGAGTATTTACAAATCGACTCCACAGGAGCTCTTGAGACAAGCGAGGAGTGAGCATATACTCATATTGATTCAGCATATTGAGGACTTCAGTGGAATAGTTTTTTCTATTCGAACTCTTGAAAAGTGGTATACGGTATTTCCAATACCGTAGTATTCGTAAGCCATCACCTTCCCGGATGGCATCTGAAAAAACTAAGTAAAATGATCCCACACCAAGGAGCTGTCTGCCATAATCAAAAATCTATTATGTACAAATACATGTAATACATATTAGGCATAAAAATACAGCAATATAGCAGACTATAAAAAGGGAGGGGGATGGATTATGTTAGCATGATAAATAGCTGACCTTGTCTTGCGATGGTGCTGGTGATTGATTGAAATCAAACGAGGCAAATTTGTTCACAACTCCCTCACATATTTCCTGAAGGATTGTCTTTTGTTCATCAGCTTGTATCATCCACAAGTTTTCAGGATTACTTACACTATCAATATCTGGAACGTCAGAAAGTGACTTCATATTTTAAATGTTGGAGTGCTACGACCAAAATATGACACTGCACAATTAACTTGAAGAAATCATCACACTCATTGTACTTCTTTGTAGGATCATCAGATACATTTGATCGCCCAATCAAATTTCTTAATTGATACAGTGTACCATGATCAGCTCCAGAAAAAATAAAATAATAATACTTCCAAATTACCTGTATGAAACATTGCATTATTAAAATATATTGGTAATTGATGTTTAAAAGCAACTTACATCAAGCAAGTTCGTTTTTAGTGTGCCAGTCTTCTGCACAGGGAATTAATCCATCCAGACGAGTGCCACAAGTCAGAGAGTTTACTCTAGTCTTTTGGCTCCTCTAGCTCGTGCTAGTAGTATATGTGGTATTGCTACAAGAGAAAGACAAAAGAAAGACAAGCTCTAGCGAATTTTTAAAAATAGTTACTTTATAGCTAGAACCTTAAGATTGCATACACAGGTGCCCAATGCATTGGAGAA
>WLWD01005427.1_pt1 | contig 21601 bp, 17 predicted proteins | sample 6712731 | NCBI WGS metagenome assembly WLWD01 (sample SAMN12718690, study PRJNA576275) | sponge metagenome | isolation source: marine sponge | host: Mycale hentscheli | place: New Zealand: South Island, Marlborough, Capsize Point | collected 2014-11-01
TGGTGCACACGGAGAGGGAAGAGGGAAGTTTTCAAATCTTGGATCCTCTGGCAATGGATGCTTTACCTAATTTGGCATATGGTACTAATTCATTTAAAGAAAGAGACAGTATGGTGCTCTCTTCTCGAAATGATAGCCAACTGGAGCAAGATACGATATATGACTATATTGATTGATTGAAACTGCCAACAATTTCACGAAACAGTTAGCTTTAGGTAGCATAACTATTGGTAGCATTTCATCGATAACTATATAGAAAAACTAGAAATTAAATGTTTTTTGTATAATAATTAGTAATTTGGTTATATCATGGTGTATAAGTCAGAATTTCATGAGTTTCAATAAAATATTTGCTATGGTACATGTAGTCACACAGGTAGCCATTATGTATCAGCTAGCTACTGGTAGTACTGATATGGTAGCAGTGCTAGTCAATAATAACCTTTACAAGTTCACAAGAAAATTAAACTTTGTCAACTGTAAAGAACACGGTTCAGTTGAGATCATAGAGTATAGCTATAGCTAAGTCAATTTCAGACCAATCTATATGATAACAATGATGAGTTTTTTGATTTTTTTTCATGAGCACCACATAGGTACTTATAATACAGAATATTTTTCATGTGTAATTAAAGTGGAAGTATTATCAACAAGTCTAAAGTTACTAATGATTAGTGAGGAAGCAAATATGTCACTTTTACATCAGATTCACATTGTGAAGGATATATATATATAAACTGGATATGGCATAGTTTTCTTTATTCAATTTTTCATTTTTTTCTTCTTATAGCTTTCATTATTTGGAACAATTTGAAATTTTTAATACATGAATTAGGCATCCACGCAATATGCATACTGTGCAATAAGATATCATGTCCATAGAACTACTCACTTTAGGTACACAAGTATTACTAGTTTTCAGAGAGATAGCCGGTCCTGTAATATTAGAGTGTAGCTATCAAGCACTTGTACATATTTCATGAAAGCGTAGTAGGTATTATGTTAAAGACAAAATTAGTCACTGCCGCAATCGTTTTTAAGAAGTACTGGGAACTTTTTAAATATCACCATACAGTTTACATCTATGAAACTACTGGCTCAATCGTTGATAATACACGAGACCTACCAACCTTTGCCAGCAAACCATCCAAATGTGGGATTGGAAACTGTTTTAGTGGTGTTGACTTATTCACACTCCAGTAATCTAAACAAATCATCACTGATCCGCCAGGGAACAGGTACTATAGGTACTCCCCAACATGACCTAATAGGTTCAACTCACCCATCAGCTACCAGTTGCTCCTTAACCTTCCCCTTTATGCTCTCAGGCACTCTAGGCAGTTAGGATGCCATCTCTACTTGTAATTGCATATTCCTATCACTTAGTACATTGTTAATTATACTCAATAAGACTTACTGTTATTATGTAATTTAAGCATGAAGGCAATCTAAACTAATTAAATGTAATTTTAATGTGGGTGTTGTGCCATCACCATATATTTGTCAGCTGCTTTAACTTTGTTATTGCTTTTTCAATCTTAGTATCAGTGAATTGATTTTGGAATACGTGGTAGGATGCTTTAACTAGACTAAATTTTTGATTTATGACGTATCTACTGTGAAGTTACAGTGGGCTCGTTATTTATTGTATCAGGTAGCTATCATTGTGATATATATATATTATATATATATATATATATATATATATATATATTTCTTCTCAATGGTTTGTTTGCTTGGCTTGTTTGGTTGCTGCTTATTTCTGGTATATGTGGCTCCTGTTACGTCTGACAACAGTATCACTGGGACTACTGATGATATGATGGATGGTGAAGAATTTAATATGACTGAAATAACTGAGATGGAAACAGATACTTCCATGGGGTCTGGTATAACTGAAGAAGGTATATCACCTATGAATGACATAACTTCAAGCTTAGCGAATTCTTCATCAAGTCCAGCAGTACCATTCACTAATGCTTCTACTGATTCTATTTCCACTACTACTGAAACTCCCACTGGCAATTTAACTACATCATCAGTAAATTCTTCAACTGAAACTTGAAAATACATTGTCCACTAGACTACCACGAAGGTAAGTCTGTAGGTGCATGTCCAGTTGTGTCAATGCATTGTGTGTTACAACCACTACTTAGCTAAAGAATATCACAAAGAAAACTTTTAAATAACCTGTATTGTTTTGTTGTTGTTTTTTTACTACCACTCCTACCTCTGAAGCTCCAAGTACAGCTCCTCCTCCTACAAGTGACATTTCCACAGATAATTCACTTAACTCTGATATCTCCACCACCACTGTCAGTACTGCCGCAGAATTGCTTACCACTAATATGAGTCCTCCCAATAGTCCATTAGTGGGGATTATTGTAGGCTGTGTCATGATAATAGCAATACTTGTTCTGTTGGCTTTGGCTGTATTCATCATATATTGCTGCTATGCTAGGTATAAGCAAGCTTATAGCTGATCCAAATAATTATTCTGTGGTAGCTATTTAGCCTTTGAAAATGAAACCAAGAATACTACTTATCATTCTTTTGATAGTTTGATTGTAAAGTATAGAATTTGAAGTATATGTTACAACAAAAAATTACAGCATTTTTCTCAATTTATTTTAATAACTAATTTTGAATTTTATATAATTATCTAGGATCGCTAAAATAAAAAAATAGTTCACTGACTAAAACTGTTTATGGTATATTTCCAGAAAAAAAAATATGGCTGTGAAAGTGAAAATGAGTGAAGATGTATATGAAGAAGTATCTCTGCCGGAAGTATCTAATATGGAAGCCATTGACACTGATGTATGCCCTGCATATTCTACCTCAGAGTTTATAAAGAAGTCATCTCCAGATTATGTTGACACTGTAGTTTATGATGAAGTTAAGTAATTTGATGAATTTGATATGTTATGGTGTTTTGTAAATTTTTGCTGACAAGATATTGTTATTGATATACAGTAGTATAATTAATTTTCCTGAGACAATATTTATAAGCTAACAACTTCACATAATTGTATCTTGATTAATTCCAATTGGATTCAGTGTTTTTGTAGCTACAATAAATAACTTTGAAATCATATTTAATTTACAGTTATTTCTGTTTGTATATAATATATTATAGTAATTATTAGTACAGCATACAATTCTAACCTGTATACAGACAAGCTTACTAATTGAAGTTCTTATGAAGTTAAAACGTAAGCATTGCATACAGATATATTATTAGCTGCAACTTAAAAATAACAACACTGATTTTTGTCAGCCAAGCTACTAGCTGTAAACCTGCAAGCAAATGTCAGTTGCTAAAGCATAAAATTGCAGCTGTGTTCAATTATGGGTGGTATTATAAACACGTTTTGAAGAACTGTTACACATAACTTTACGTAGAATCCCAGTACGTATCATTGTCAAAATTGATTTTCAGTAGTACAGATATGACAGAACAGTAATAACTAGGATCAGATATCAGTCTAATACTAATTGTGTTGTATTGGTTTGATACACTGTGAAAGTTTTTTCTTATAAATGGCTACTCTAACTTCTCTGCAATGTATTTTACATCTAGCCTGATGGTATTCCTATATTCATGATCAATCCTCCTGTGTCAACATGTCAGGGGAGGATCCGGGAGAGGGGGGGAGTCTAACAGGTACTCCACACCCTCCTTAACCTTCTCCTTTATGCTCTCAGGCACTCTAGGCTTATGGCCACAACCAGTTAGGATGCCATCTCTACTTGTAATTTACAGTTGTTAGAACTATAGTTGTCAGCTGCTTTATGCACTGACATTTTTGTGATGAACATTTATTTATTTCTTCTCCCTCTACTCTCTTTGCCTGAGAATCAGATTCACCGACTTGTCACTTTAACCATTATATAAATCTATTCTTCTGTCTTTGTAATCAGTCAGTACTTGTTTGTCCAAAGAGTTGATTCTATGTCAATTTTAAAGTGAATCTTAATGGAGTATTCATTAGGGCCGTTAGGGCAGACGATAGTCTGGTGTGGCCAGACCCTCCAGACGACAGGTGCTGGCTCAGGTGGCAGCATTTATATTGGTTGTGTAAGGTTACTAGCTCCTTTGGTAAAATGAGCTGTGTCAAATACTACAACTTCCTTTTATATACTATAATACTGGATAATGTATGGTACAATAATAAGTAGATACAATTATATGATTTTACAAACAATAGCTAATTTATAATTGATATAATAGTAAATTGAAGCTTACACACACACACGCACATCAATTATCACCATGTGCTGCTAAATTTGGCTAATACTATAACATTACCGATTATTGTACTTCATCATTATACTACGGTATCAACATAATCTGAAGAATAGTTCTTTTAATGTTGATGTTGAGTAGGCAGGGCATATGTCAGTGTCGATGGTTTCTCGAATATCAGACACTGCTGGTAGAGATACTTCAGTATAATGATCTTCATGTATATTCTCTTTTTTAGCTGGAACTTTTCTCCTAGCAATATAATACATGCCATAAGTAATCTAAGTTAATCTACAAGTTAATCACACTATATTTTTTTGTGAATCTGAAGAGTTTTTCTAATTGTGTTTTTTTAATAAGTTTTACTTGATTCATAATGTAAATATATTAGTTATTAATAGAATATAGTTCAAAAGAATGTAGTTTGTTTACAAAGTATGTGGAATGATATTCTTTTCAAATAATTTCAATCAACATTGTAAAATTATATAGTATAAAAATTCACAAAATCATTGTTTAAAAATTCAAAATGTTTCTATGTCAAAATATCATCACCAAATTAGACACATGGAAAAACTGAAAACAGAGACTATTATACAAGATGCAGATTGCTGGAAGATACTAATGGAAGATGTTTATAAAAATGCAAATGTCTAGAGGAAAAGCTATTGAAAAATGCAAATTGCTAACTGTACACAGAGAGAAGGGTAGTAAAATGACTTAGGCTTCATTTTCTATCTATGCACTCTTAAGGCAATATGCAAAACTATCATAAATGTTTATTCCTCATTTTTTTCTGTTTTCAGTTATCCTGAGTATCCAACTAATTTATATTTTTCAAGCTTGATGAGTTTTGGATTATTCAACAAACACTATAGAAATATTCAAAAAATTAATATTGTATTTTTCTGATATTAAAGACAGTTAAAAGTGAGTTTAAATATACATAATGGTTACAAGTTAACCCTAATTAACTTAATTGCAATTATAATGTTTAACAAATTTAGTTCTTGGCTTTCAAAACAGTAACCATACAAGAAGTGGCTATTACAAAACTGTCTGAACTGGGCGATCATCTAAGTTGTTTGTCATAAGAGGTATTAGTCAGGTCAAAATTTCAAGAATTGTGAATTATAAAAATCCTGGAGGCATTTGTAGGGAAAAGTTGGAAAACAGTTTTCCTAGACTTATTTAACCTGCTGTTTCCAAATATGCTGTCTGCCAAACTTGTATATATGCAGTAATTGTGATAATGAGGTGTTAACACAAAACAATGTATTTTTGCTGCTTTTAACTATTATGATAAATTTAGTGAGGTATAGCTCCTGGTAGGATGAAGCTATTCTCATGTATTTTAGTACCAAATTGAAGCTTTAGCTATGAGGTTTTATTTGATAAAAGTGTGGAAAAAATTTCTCTGCAGGGCACTATGTTTAATTAAAATTGTCCCAAAATTGTAACAAATTATAAACATAATGATGGGAGTAAAGGCATTTTTTTTTTCACTTTTGAAACTGGAGGCATTTGAGAATAAAAAGTAGGAAAAAGTGCTTCAGAGGATTGCCTGCCAAGCAAGTAAATTCATGTGGGTGTGGTTGAAAGACCACAAGTCCTAGAAATTTGTTTCTATCATACAACCTGATTACAATTACATAATAGCTTTGGCAGCTAGAGCTGGACAGCCAAGGTGAAGATCACTTTCATGCTCAGTTGATTTCCTTTGGCTTATTTAAAACTATACAATCTCAGGGATTGCAAAATATTGCAACTAAAGATATAGCAACAAATGAGATTGAAACTACATTTTTAGTATGTTCATATACTGAAACTCAGAGCACTTAAGTAAGTTTGTGCAAGAAAGATTATTGTCTTCTGCTATAAGATAGTGATCCCCTCCATAATAACAAGTCCATGACGTTTGCATCACTGATAGGAAATCGAAAACTATGAAAGAGAAAGAAAAATTAATAGAGCAGAGAGACAGATACAAATGCTTTGAACTGCTTGAGAGGCTGAAAGTAGCATCAAATTACCTGAGATTCATGGCAATCTCCGAACTGGACATCAAACTATTGATAGACAAGCATTACTATTAGCTATTCACAGGGGTGGAAGTGGGAGAGGGGAGGGGGCGGGGCGGGGCATGGTCATCCCAAATTTATTGCTTTGGAAGCACACAGCATATGTAAATGTAATGTAAATGTAATTTTCTGAGAGTTAGTGCTCATAAATTCAATACAATTTGTAAACAATAAAAATCCGGACTCCATTTGCTCCAGTTGATGTTGAAATTTCTATCAAAAGTGCTACCAGAACAAGGAGTTCTCACCACTCAGACCCAGCGTTCTCTCTAGGACTTTTTTAGTGGTGCTGCACCACTTGATTTGCATGATGCACCACTTGGATACTTGTATAAAGACATTATTCACCTGTCTAATTCTCTTCCTTTTTACTAACACATTGCCACCTCATATTTATGCCAATGCATAACCCCATAACATGCATGCAACAATGTACGCAGACTATAACCGTGTTTTATTTATTTATTTTACAATGCTTATTTTCCAGTTTTTTGGCCACTTATTTGAAATAAAAACAACACTAACATGTGTTTGGATTCAACATGTCAAAAAAGTGAGACAAAAAGCAACATGATACATACATTTCTTTCTATTTCGAACATTTTGTGAGGCATTGCATCTTGAAGAATCCAACAGTTATGGTATAGCAAATAAAGCATTACAGCACATGCTTCATTTGTTGCAGAATACATTAGAATAGATTCAATCTACTATGCATCACATTTCACAGAAAACATCATTGCTTTTTATATGGCAGAAGTATAACGGCTTCATCATAAACACCTCAGTATATTTTTGCTAATAATTTTCAAGCTTGGTGGACAGCATATTTGGATTCAGCAAGTCAAATAGGTCTAGAAAATTCTGTCTGCTGACTTTCTCCACAAATGCCTCTAGTGTAATGCATTTTGGAAATACCAACCTGACATAAACACATTAATAGACATTTTTATGCCAATAATCTATTCTCAAACATTCACTTTCAGTTAAATTTCTTCAATACAATAAAAAGGCAGAATAAACAACAACAAAATAATATTAAGAAATAATAATAATTAGCAATTCTGAAGTATTACTGACAGTGGATATATTAGGACTAAATGAATGAAGCACCAAAGGTGCGAACCCTTAGCGCTACGTATTAAACACTACCTAGCTGCTATTGCAATATAATCTCCTTCCAAAAGAACAAGCAATCTGTTAGCTATTTTAATGAGGCATCAAAATAGTTCGACCAATACGCTGTCTTCATAAGAGAAGAAGCTAGACTAGCCAGAAACACCCACCGATATGCTTTTCAACTCGAAACTTCTCTTCTTTCAACTCCGTTAACTTCCCTGAGCAATCAAACTACACCGCTGGCTGCAAGAAATTATTTGCTCACGTGATTCTGACGTGACGCTAGGGGGCGTTGCCCATAAAAGCTGGTACTTACCGCGGAGCTGAAAGCTTCGTGTATTCTCAACGATAAGCCCGAAATTAAAAAAAGTAGCACAATAAAAGGTCCTAAATCTTCGTCCTGAGTAAGTTCACACCTAAATTAACTGTTAATTGTCAGTATTCTTCAAAATCAGAGCGTGACAGACAGACGAACAGACAAACACAGCAGACAGGACGACTAACTATAACCATCTCACGCATGCGCGCTTAGGGTTAAATATCTGGTAAAGTGTCTCTTGTAGAAGTAGTTTAGGCGGTCTAGAGGTAGGCATATGTTTGGTTAGAGAAGCTACAAAGGGTTTTTACAGCAGTAGTAATAAAAAAGTTATTTAGTAAGAAGTACTGGTAGTGCGATTGTAGTACCTGTATCAGAGGCTCTGTCACTATAGAGTCCAATACTTAAGTAAACAGACAGTATATTCTAGTGTAGTCACCAATCATGTGCTTCATAATGTATTTACATATGCTAAAAGCATGCAGTGTTATTGTTATTATGTCTGTTGTTTTAGCTGGCTACTATAATCCAACTTATCTGTAATGTAGTAGAAAGTTACTCAGTATAGCCAGTCAATATTACTTATCACCACTTGTTTCCTAATAGATCAGATGTGGTTTTTATTTCACCATTTGCAGAGTTTGGCCTAAAATATACTTATAACATTTATCATGCAGCTGCTGTACTTGTCTATTATTATTATGAATAATGTTATGCTCATTATTATAACTTGTACACTAATTATTTTCAGTACAATAGCTATTACTTTTTTTATGAATTTTTGCTATGTTTTATTGACAATTAAGTTGGTGAACTAATCTATAAGAATTATCAAGACAATACATTTGAGAGTTAGCAATGTTGACGATGAGTTTCCTCTTTTTAACAGCCAAAATTTTTAATTATAATTTAACCCGACGTTTCGACTTCTTGCCAAAGTCCTTTTCAGGGGTCAACTGAGGTCGAACTCTTCGTGGTGATATAATAATAACACAAAGTAAACGGTAAGATTTCTGGAGGGCATGCTTACTGTTTATTATATCCTTGAGGGTGATTTACATCCAGCATGGACAGCCAGCATCCTTGAAGCTCTAAACCTATGTCTCTATTAAACTTGTTGTTGTCAGGTGTCATCCATATGTGTACACACTCATAAACAGTTGCAAACTCAGAAACTATGTTAAACAAAAATGGAATGTATTATATGACTCAATAAAGAATGCAAAAGCAGCCAATGTTTTTTATTAAACAACAACTCAGTCAGAAAAAAAAAAATACTTATTTACAAATATTGAATTAAGGACTAGCTACATTGCAAATACAGAATATATATAATTTTTATATATTATACACTAACACACACCGTAAGTCAAATAAGAAAATGAGTATTTTTGACTTCTAATCTGTAATGTCTGTAAGTGATCTACAAATGTTTACTTTTTAGCAGCTATGTACATTTATGAATAACTTTGACTCTACACTAGAACTGTTTACTACAATATTGATCATTGAAAAAACAATAACAAAGTTAAGACTTGTGACTCTTAGTATCAGTGAATTGATTTTGGAATACGTGGTAGGATGCTTTGACTAGACTAAATTTTTTATTTATGACATAGCTATCTACTGTGAAGTTACAGTGGGCTCATTATTGTATCAGGTAGCTATCATTGTGATTACATATTTTTTCTCAATGGTTTGTTTGCTTGGCTTGTTTGGTTGCTGCTTATTTCTGGTATATGTGGCTCCTGTTAAGTCTGACAACAGTATGACTGAGACTAATGATGATATGATGGATGGTGAAGAATTTAATATGACTGAAATAATTGAGATGGAAACAGATACTTCCATGGGGTCTGGTACAACTGAAGAAGGTATACCACCTATGAATGACACAACTTCAGGCTTGGCGAATACTTCATCAACAAGTCCAGCAGTACCATTCACTAATGCTTCTACTGATTCTATTTCCACTACTACTACTGAAACTCCCTTGAGCACCACTGGTAATTTAACTACATCATCAGTAAATTCTTCAACTGAAACTACCACTCCTCCCTCTGAAGCTCCAAGCACAACTCGTACCTCTGAGTCTCCAAGTACAACTCCTCCTCCTACAAGTGGCATTTCCACAGATAATTCACTTAACTCTGATATCTCCACCACCACTGTCAGTACTGCCTCAAAATTGCTTACCACTGATATGAGTCCTCCCAATAGTCCTTTAGTTGGGATTATTGTAGGCTGTGTCATGATAATAGCAATACTTGTTCTGTTGGCTTTGGCTGTATTCATCACATATTGCTGCTATGCTAGGTATAAGCAAGCTTATAGCTGATCCAAATAATTATTCTGTGGTAGCTATTTAGCCTTTGAAAATGAAACCAAGAATACTACTTATCATTCTTTTGATAGTTTGATTGTAAAGTATAGAATTTGAAGTATCTGTTGCCACAAAAATTTATTTTGATAACTAATTTTAAATTTTATATAACTTATCTAGAATCGCCAAAAAAAAAAAAGTTCACTGACTAAAATTGTTTATGGTATATTTCCAGAAAGAAAAATATGGCTGTGAAAGTGAAAATGAGTGAAGATGTATATGAAGAAGTATCTCTGCCAGAAGTATCTGATATGGAAGAAGCCATCGACACTGATGTATGCCCTGCATATTCTACCTCAGAGTTTATAAAGAAGTCATCTCCAGATTATGTTGACATTGTAGTTTATGATGAAGTTAAGTAATTTGATGAACTTGATAGGTTATGGTGTTTTATTAAATTTTTTGCTGACAATATATTGTTATTGATACACAGTAGTATAATTAATTTTCCTGAGACAATATTTATAAGCTAACAACTTCGCATAATTGTATCTTAATTAATTCCAATTGGATTCAGTATTTTTGTAGCTACAATAAATAACTTTGAAATCATATTTAATTTACAGTTATTTCTGTTTGTAATATATATATATATATATATATTATAGTAATGAGTACAGCATACAATTCTAACCGGTATACAGACAAGCTTACTAATTGAAGTTCTTACATTATGTGAAACGTGGGAACATTTTGGACCTTTCATGATACTGTTGCAAAATAGTTACCATTTTGATTAATCAGAGAGTCAAATGATGTGTTTCTTTACAATGCTCAACCCAGTAATTGTCAGTTGACCACAATATAAAATTCTCATGATAGGAAACTATGTAAAATGGATGTCTGCATATACATAGTATATGGTCAGTTTTATTTCAATGTTGAATTTCACAACATCTCCCCTCAAATCCCTGTTCACTAACCTCTATTCCTCATCTTAATAATTATATTTTCAGACTTAGCAATACTGAGCTAAATTTCATGTAATTGCCATTCAGGTAACCAGCCATCTCCTTGTAAACAAGCTGCAATTTTTTTTCGAAGTGCAGACATAGTGTTTGAATATTAAAATATCAGCTCAGCTGAATGGATTTATTACTTTATGATTGGAATCATTAATAAATTAGCACATATCGAGTTAAGATTAGCAGCATATGGAACAGATGTAATTCATATCCACAATAATTTTAGAGTAGAAAGTAAGAATAATTGAAAATTTTATTCTGCAATCATATTTATAATGTATATTTTATTTAAATGTAATAATACTTCATAATAAATATGCAATCAACATTATCTGAATGGCTATTCACACCATCTGCAAATATATCAGAATTTGTTTCCGGGCATTTACTTTATCAGAATAATAGAGCCTAGTAGAGGTTATTAAAAGACATTGCCATATAAGGAGTGTAGTTGATATTAAGAGACTGCGTCAACATGTTGAATCTAATGTAGAGGCAAAAGCTTTCACATTGGCAAATAGTATGATTATACAGCCTGAAGAATAAGTAGAACTTGTGAGTTCTCTATTGAAGACTGTACAAAGTTATAACTCTTTTGAATTGGCCTTTTCATTATAGCAATTTGGATTACAGTGAAAAAAGTGAACTCTTAGTAGTGAAGAACATAGTGGTAATACTGTTTTAAAGTATACTCATGGAGTTCAGATATTCTTTCTCATTATTTGGCTTGTTTGGTTGCTGCTTATTTCTGGTATATGTGGCTCCTGTTAAGTCTGACAACAGCATGACTGAGACTACTGATGATATGATGGATGGTGAAGAATTTAATATGACTGAAATAATTGAGATAGAAACAGATACTTACATGGGGTCTGGTACAACTGAAGAAGGTATATCACCTATGAATGACACAACTTCAAGCTTGGCGAATACTTCATCAACAAGTCCAGCAGTACCATTCACTAATGCTTCTACTGATTCTATTTCCACTAATACTACTGAAACTCCCTTGAGCACCACTGGCAATTTAACTACATCATCAGTAAGTTCTTCAACTGAAACTACCACTCCTCCCTCTGAAGCTCCAAGTACAACTAGCACCTCTGAATCTCCAAGTACAACTCCTCCTCCTACAAGTGGCATTTCCACAGATACTTCACTTAGCTCCTATATCTCCACCACCACTGTCAGTACTGCCTCAGAAACTATGAGTTCTGCCAGTAGTCCTCTAGTGGGGGTTATTGTTGGTTGTGTCATGATTATCATAGTTGTCATTCTGTTGGCATCGGCAATAATGATCATCTATTTCTGCTATACTAGGTAAGTGCTCATTTAGTAAAGTAATGGGACACCCTATCTTATTTGTTAATTCATTATAAATTAGTCAATTTAGCAAGAATGAATTTACTGATAGATCCAAAGTTGAAATATAGATACAGGGATGAATTAAAGTGGAAACAAAGTTGTAGTATTTAAAGTGTGTTTTAGATTAAAGGAGAAAAGAATTGAGATTTTCCAAGTAATGGTACATGATGAAACCAAATTTTGTTATTTTTAATTAACACTATAAAAAGTAATGATAATTATATCACATTTAGATACTGGAGTAAAGGCTACTTTGCTATAAAGAAGAGCCATGATGTGGAACTAGAGGAATTTGGAAATGGAAAATATACAAACATTAAAGAATTATTTACACGTAAGTAATTACTTTTATTTTCGGTTCACCTTATGAGGATATTATATCAAGTTAAGGTGCTAATGTAAGTTAAAACTGCTAAAATAATTTTTAAAACAACATTAATAAAGCAAAGTAAAAGCAATCAATACTATGCTATATTAACAGTTTCAATAGTTATTAAATGGTAGGCATCTTTCTATGTCAGATCAGAAGAATTATATATTAGTTAGCTATGCTATACAAAATCAGTAGCTCACATTTTAGAAAAAACATAGAGTTTGGTTTACTAAATGATTTGTTAGGATATACCTAGATTCATGACCAGTAGAGTCTATAAAACATCACACCTGCTCTACTCAAACCCTGAAAGCAGAAGCAGCTGCTTGTTGCCACATCTCCATTCCTTAACAAACAATATTTCCTGCTTAGCTGTATGTAGTAAGGACAGACTTGTATCGTTAAACAGTAGTCCCTTTATTTTTGGTAGTTGTGGCTCTGGTATACATAAACACAAGATGTTGGGAGTAGGTTGTCTTAGACATGTTTGTCCTTTGATAACTTTCAGTTTGAACTTAGTTTTTAAAAACCTGACTTGGAGTTTATGCTACAGGCTATATATCATACTTATTGAATACTGGAGGAGAGGCCTAATGGACCGGTTGACTGCACGTGCTTCCCACCCTCCAAGGATAGAGGGCTGCAATTAGGATGTTTCTGTACACAGGATCTTAATTATGTGTTACATTGAACTTATGTAAACTTCAAGCTTTTAGAATTCAATAAGACAAACAGCAATCATCTTAGCTTATAACTACATAGAAACCTTTTTGTAATGATTTTGTAATAGATTTTAGAGTGAGTATGTTTTGATAATTAATTGCCTATGTTTCTTATTACGTATAACCGTATGCTTATAGTATGTAGAGTGGTCGATTATGATCATGTACATTTTGACCAATATGTTCTTGACCAGAGTTTAACGTAGCATGAAGTCAATTACTACCTCGTAGATATGTGTATTAATACAATACTCAGGTGTAATAAAACTATTTTATTCATATTCAGCTTATCTGTATTAATATGCCTTGTTAAGCAATAAGTCTCTACTCTAAATTAATTAGGTTGATGTTAGACATAATAATATAACTTGTTACTTCTTTATAGGATCAGTTAGCTATTAAAATAGTACCGAAGTGTTGTTGGAACCTGTATCACAACATTGAAAACAACACCAGTTGAGTATATACTGAAAGCTAACAATAAACTGGTTCAGCTGTGACAAGACTGTTTAGTCAGTGTGTGCAGGTAATGAGAAGTACCTTCATTTGACAATGAAGTTGTCAACAAGAGGGAGTGTTGCAAGGCATTTAAACATTTCTGAAAAAGATTAAATGAATCACTTAAAATGTAAACTCTCTTGAAATTCAATCTATTTTTATGATGGTTTCCATTAGACAATTATTGGTGTAAAAAAACCCCACAGAACTTTAACCAACATGTACAACATTTAAGGCAATCCTGATAAGCAATATCTGTTGATAGTCAACAGAAATTGCAGTCAATAGGATAGTGTATGAAATTATTAATGTGTGTATTGAAAGTAAAGATTTCAACAATATCAGGCTTACCATATCATTTTCATTTTAGAATAAGGTTCTTTTCCCAAGATACCATTATTTTCTAATATTGATTATAGATTCACAGCAATGGTAAACAGCAACATATGAATTTTTTTTTAGTATGTTGATGTTTTCAATTGCTTACTACCTATTTTGTGGGTGGAAAAGAACCATACTTTTGTATAAACTAAATTTCTATATTAAAAAACTGTAACTCTTATACACATGCATGAGAATAGCTCCATTTCTGGAGTGACTAACAAATTGTAGCAATTACAAAAAAATATTTTGTATATCTTACAAAATGGTCAATAATGAATATTGACATTGGTCTAAAATAGTAATGCTAACAGTGTAGTCATGTGACTGTTGTGAATGTTAAACTATATACACAATAAACAGCTCAAATGTATTCTCCATTTCAGAGAATTTATATAGTGTAGTTTGCTTATACCTTACATAAGCTGAAAAACATTTGAAATTGGTTTACACTGTTCACTTTGTGTATTTGAACAAACAGACTTGGAAGACGAAGATCTGGTGAAGGTGACTTTAAGTGGACTATCAAAGCACATTGCAGAGTTAACAGATGAAGATGGCTATTTGGCTGAAGAAGAGTACAATGTAAGGCTCAAAAAAACAATCTAAAAATAATTGAGTTATCAAGTTCTAACCCTTCATAAAAATAGATTCAAATTTTCTCACTTAAAGTCCTGGGTTTGATTCTCTGATGACAACTGAGATTTTTCACGTTTCGCCTTAGCTTTTCTTTAGACCCCTTTAAGTGAGAAAGATTCAATAAAAAATTGTGTTGTATAATAATTATATATAATATATATTAATTATGTATTATTATTTGTAGGCTGCTCGAGAGAGAGACCCTGAGCCTAACACTCACTGTGCTACTCTGTCTTGCAATGAGGGCAAGAATAGATACATCAATATCTTAGCACGTATGTCTGAAACAGCTTAAAGTTGTGATGTGTTTGGAATTTTGATATGTTCATGCAGGTGATGACACAAGAGTGGTATTAAAAACTGGTAAAGGGTCTGATTATATTAATGCTAATTATTTACAGGTAATTTAATTAAATATAATATTAAAAGAAATAATATGACGTATAATTCAGTAGCTATCTTACTATATAAACACAACAAAAATAATAACAATCACATTAGTAATGATAGTATTCTACTACTGCTACTACTACTAATAATAATAATAGTAGTAGTAATAGTAATAATAATAATGGTAGTAATAATAACTTAGTAATTGATACTTTTTGTTCTATTATATCAACGTTTTATAACAATACATACCACATATTATTAAAATTGTGATTATTGTGATGTTGTTTTGGCTAAAATTTTCATTACATTTACATTGTTGTTACCATAAAGATTATGTGTTTCAATTAGGGATTTCATCGGGAACGAGAATATATAGGATGTCAGGGTCCTCTTCCAGACACGGTTGTTGACTTCTGGAGAATGATTTGGGAACAGAAATGCACATTTATCATCATGGTCACTAACCCAACAGAGAATGGAACAGTGAGTAATATGACTGTTATATGCCTGAGGAACTGCCAATTTTCTGGTGGTGTCCTAAACCTATTCTTTATTTTAAACTCTTGCAGGTGAAATGTGAGACTTATTGGCCAGGTGTGGCATCAATGCAATATGGGAATTATGTGGTGAAAGTTGAGTCAGAGATACTGTATCCTGAGTTTATTGTACGCCAATTTACTCTAATCTTCATGTCTAGCAAAAGCAGAAAGGTAGAGTACATAGAGGTAGCGCTTGTATCAACATAAATTACAATGCATTTTGCATGCACCATCAATTTTGGAGTTATTTGAATGACTTAGAATTACATACATACATATATATAATATGTATGTAATATTTAAATCATGCATTTGAGGATTTATCGCTGATAATTATGCCGATTCCAAGGGAAATATCATAATTATCATTTCGAAATTTTGGAAGTATAACGGAAAACACTATATCACATAATATAGTGTCAATTGTATTGGGAATAACATTTTGAATTTATGACTGTTATTATAGCAACTATGATATTATATTAGGAGGAAGGACGAAGACTGGTCACTCAATATCATTTTACTTCCTGGCCAGACTTTGGTGTCCCCCAAGATCCTAGCTCAATGCTGAAATTTGTTCGAGGCATCAGGAATCACATGAGCCGTTCAGAATCCAGTGGACCCATAGTGGTTCACTGCAGTGCAGGTGTGGGACGTACTGGGACTTTCATTGCAATTGACATCCTCATGCAGAAGATAGAGGAAGCTCAGAGGAATGGAACTCTTGATGACCTGACATTGTCAGTGCAGGAGGTTGTTTGCAAGATGAGAGCACAGAGAGGAAACCTGGTTCAGACTAGTGTAAGACATACTCAGCATACATTATATATAATATATATTATATATATATAATATATATTATATATTTATAAGGCTAATACAAATATTTTACAGTTTAAATGTATCATTCATTCAGTTGTATAAACAAAGAGTACTTCAAAATTGAGATTCTAATTTGTTAATGTAATAGTATAAAAATTATGTAACTTGAAATTAAGTGTCCTTTAAATAAATACATTTATTCATAAAATTGCGATTTGTAGCACAACAATGCGGGTAATAGCTGTTATGACCATAATTAGTAACAGGTCAATAAAAAACTATCAATTGTTAAGGTTAACATTATTTTTTCAACTAAATTTTAACCATATCTATGTACTCATTAAAAATGATACCTTTCTCTAAATTATAAAACTAAAATCACACAATGCTATTATTACGAAATAGGCCCAATATTTGTTCATATACAACTCTTTGCTGCGAGTATTCACTCATGGAAAAACATACATTAAACAAGAAGATCTGAAGGAACATGTTGCCAAGTTAAAAACACCCATATCAGAAGGTTCTGACAAGACTTGGTTGGACAAGGAGTATGATCATGTAGCTAATGTCACGATCCCAACTGATCACTTCTTTGCAGTTGCTGGAGAAGATTATAATGAATTCAAAAACAGAAACATGGAAAATTTACCTTGTAAGACCAAACATTAATAATGTAGGCTATTATGTATGAAATCAAATTGATATAGTCCAGAACTTTTGCAATGTCAGTATATACAACTTTTAAAAAGACCAGTTCATGATAAAAGAATAAAATATAGCTACTTACAGAAAGTATGTGTATTATTATACTTGCAGTTGATCATAATCGAGTGCAGCTTGATGACAAAGAAAATGATGAAGAAGATTATATCAATGCCAGTTATGTTGAAGGTTACTACAACCGAGTGGAGTTCATTGGTGCAGAGCATCCTCTTCCCCACACCAAAAAGCAGTTTTGGACTATGCTAGTAGAGAGAGCTGTCGATGTCATGGTTGTGTTTGGGCCCGTGGAGGACCCAGAGGTATGAAATGTGTTTAATGCTTGTGCATTTTATTGATTAATGGGTTTAGCAGATTAAAAGGGATACTTAAAAAATGGAGTTGAAGAGTTCTATATGGTCTACACAACTTTTTAATGAAACTTATTATAATAATTGCTGCTTAACGTTAGTTAGTCAATTAATTTTTTTTTTTATATTTGCTAGGATCGCTACTGGCCAGAAGAGAAGGAGGTACTAAGATTAGGAGATGATTTCACCATTATTGGAGAAGAAGTTGAAAACGATGATGAGGAAGATGAAGAAAGAGGACGAGAGGGCGATACAGAGGAGGATGGACCAAAGCTGGACAAGACAGACATCTTCAAGGAAGAGGATACAAGCGGTATCCTATCTTCACAAAGCATGGGAGAAGCTCGTGGAACAGCAGAGGATGATGGTGACAGTTCTGATGATGATAAAGTTGATATGAAAATGCTACTAATTCCAAGAGAGAGTGACATTGATAAAATTCAGAAAAACCAAATCACAGTTGAAGTTATATCAGAACTTAAAGATGTGGAGACTGAAGGTAGCGTTTCATCTGGACAAGATAAAGAAAAGCAAATCAAGAGTACGGGTGAAGGGGAGGATGATGATACTAACAAAGATGACATTAAAAAAGATACCGGCAGTGAGGAACAGAGAGAAAAGAAAGAAAATGCAAATGAAGATGGGAAATCAACTACCATAGAGGATGAAGGGAAAATGAAAGAAGTGCAGAATAATGCTATTGGAAAGAATGCAGATGAAGATAAAGAAGATTCTAAAATTGAAGAAGTGGAGGCTTCAAGCACGACCGATACAAAAATTTCCGAAGACGTAAAAAAGAAGGAAGAAAATACTACTACCCTTACAGCAATGGCCGAACCTGACAAGTCTGCAGTACCAGGTGTAGTATCTACTAAAGAAGTTAAAGATCTCGAACAAGCCGTGTCTACAGAAACACAATTACTCGATAACGAAAGTTTGAAAGTTGACCAGCAAGATAAAACTGTTGAAAATTCAAAGGATTCAGTTGGAGTGGACAAAGAAGAATCAGCTGAAATCAAAATTTTGGATTCTAAAAAGGAAGACAGCATAAAAATACCAAAATCTCCAGATAAAATACGAAACAATACCGATGAAAAGGAAATGATTACTATCAGAAATTTTACAGTCACAATGGATGAGGTATGTCATCCTAAAGTAGACATATCATTATAGTAGACATTGTTAATAGTACTGCAGTAATCTGTAGCTTCGTTAATCTGAACAGTTTGAGCATGCAATTAATTTGTTGTAATTATTATGGCATATTTGACCACATGCACATAGGATTGTAGACGTCAATTTTTATTGGTTTTTTCACTTACCCATCTTTTTAGCAGAATATTTAAATAATAATTACAAAAAAGCTCTCAAACTTAGATACATGTACAAATAATTAGCACAGGAATACAGAATAGCATAAATGACAGCTGAGCAAGTGATTGAAGTCCGTAAAGATAGGCTAGGTTAATCAGCCAGAGATAGTCATGTTTTCATTGTTTTGATAGTAAAGGGAAAAAATTCGTTTTACAGGTAATTACATAATTTTAAATATGTAAATATGAAATGATATTCATTAAAAATATACTATTCATAGTTTGTAATCCAAAAATTTTATTATTTGGAACACCATCCAGATCCTATACTGTTCTGATTAGTGAAAAACTATAATTACAGTAGTATATACTGCAATTGGTATGGAAATTATTAATAAAAAGAAAAAATAGATTATTGAGAATTGATAGGGAAGTTCATAGCATAATTTTGAGGTGATTATATCCAATGTATGTAATTGCGTCCACATTAATGTACATACAGATGACCCAGTCAGTGAAAATGTACCATTTAGTGGGTTGGCCAAAAGAAGGTGTTCCAGATAGTGGCATTCCCATGCTACAGATTATACAAAAGTCACGAGAGCACTGGAAGAACACTGGATTTAACTCAATACTGCTGCATACTGCTACTGGGTAAATATAAATAATATAATAATTGATTTTTTTTGGCTGGCATTTTGTCATATTCACAACAATAATTATGTGGAATGTATTATAAATGATTGTTCCAATTCATTCATTCTCCGTATTTTTTTTTAATTGGTGAAAATATAACAAAAATTATCTAATGATTACACCATGAAAATATATGAGCAGAATATTTGATCAGAATTTTTTTATTTTTAATATACATGTAGTGAATCGTGAATTAAAGGCTTATACTTTCCTAATTCTCACAATTATTGTGATTAACTATGTGTGATTTCCTGATTATATATAGAACATAATAAACATATATATATTATATAGATGCATGTAATCTATTATTCCTTTTAGTACCTGTAGCTATTGCCATTATCATGCCTTATTTGTATAGGGTAAAGAATGAATTGAGTGGAGTATACTGTGGTTTGTGCATTCTCATGCGCATGCTACAAATAGAGCAAGAAGTGGATGTTGTAACCACTATGGAGAGACTCCGACAGCAGAGACCGGGGATGCTTAGAAACAAGGTCAGTGAGTTCATATACTGTACATGAAAATTAACTCTTCTCTTTCATTGCAGGAATTTTACATGCATATATACCAAGTCCTGGAAAAGGCTGTGGAATAGCTAGATATAATTTAGAACTATATTTTATAGCTAATATTATTATTTTTATTATAACTAGTAAGTGAAGAAAACACAGCATACACACATAGCGCATCATAGTTCCTTACATAATAGTTGTTGCATATAATGTTTTTACAATTTATGATGATTTTCATGTATTTACTCAGTGATTTGCATTTAATTTTACTCTTACTAAACTATCAAATTGCACCTATTACTAACAGCTGAATTGCAATTTACACCGTATTATAGTGTGTCGGTTTTTATCAAGATAAAATCTGTTGTATCAGTAAAAGTAGTACATAGATTGCTGATTCAGTACAATCAATCTAAATTTATCTACTGACCTAACTGAAATACTGATAAAATAATATCAGTTGCAGAGATTATGTTTGTTTGGGCCCTACCTAACAAATTGTGAACTGTCCTGAACACACCATACACCACACTCCATTTGCACCTATGCACAGTCATACATCTTTCTCATGCAATTAGCGTTCTTTCTCACTCCCCCCACCAAGATTGTGTGCTCGCCTTCATGGCACTATCTGATTGGTCGACATGAACTCCTCCCCTCACATTTACCATACTTCTATATATGTTTCACTCACACACACTTCTAGTTAGGTTCAGTTTTTTTCCATTTTTCTGTGTATACTGTCAACTTCAGTCTGTTCTGTAATTATTATCTATCTCTTTCTTTTTTATGCTTGAATCCTGTAAGTCCTTTCTTTATTTCTTTTTGTGAAAGACATCTTGTCTTCAGCTATTTCTTTTTTGTCCTTGTAGTCCCCTTGATGTGTGTTTCTTTATTATAATCTTTGTGTCATAGTTAAGAACTTTGTTATTTGGTAGTTAATTTCCGAGGGTGCGACTAACAGTCAGAGTTATGCCTGACTAATACAAGGAAATATCACTCGCCCACATAGAGCAGGTGGAACGAGAATCTTTGACGTGGTAATCCGTCACCCCCAAACAATGTTTCCATTGTGCTACTTAAATCAAAAATATATTGGATAAAGTTAATTTAAGAATACTATTTATCATTTAGAACTAAATTCTTGCTTACAAACTTC